>ERZ1026856.341-NODE-341-length-30775-cov-4.144434_pt1 | contig 30775 bp, 28 predicted proteins | sample MGYA00380158_ERZ1026856 | MGnify/ENA primary metagenome ERZ1026856 (study PRJEB33269, sample SAMEA4719794) | human gut metagenome | biome: human-associated habitat; feature: organic feature; material: feces | place: Cameroon | collected 2013-10 ...
GCGCAGGGTTCGACCTCGCGGGTAAGGCCCTCAGTGACGTCAAGGGCAAAGCAGGCCTTGCCGCGGTAAATATAGTCGTGCTGGACCATCAGTTCGCACATACGGCAGGCGATGTCTACGGCAAGCTCATAATTCTTGGAGCCGGCAAAGACGCTCAGGCCGGTGCAGGCGCCCTTACCGCCGACGACGGAGGTCTTGGACTCCTCGATGGTGTCCTCGGACGCGGCAGGATAGTATATGACCTGGGCCTTGTCGCCGAGAGCGGCATAAGTCACGTCGGCTTCCCATTCGCCGTTGAAGAACATCGCGGACTGGCCGTTGTACCAAAGCTCGGTGCACTGCTCGTATGCCATGTTGGTGACGCCGGCAGGGAACGCGCCCGCCTGCTGGAGGTTATAAAGCGCGGTGGCCGCCTGGAGGTAGGCGTCGTCGTGGATGCTTGCCTCGCCGCTGTAGAGGGCGTCAAGGCCGCGGTTATCGTATCTGGTGAGGATCGCGTTGAAGAATGCGTTGGTTATCCACGCCTCGGAGGCGAATACGGGAAGCGTGCACATTCCGTCCGCAGAGAAAACCTTCGCGCACTCGACGAGTTCGTCTATCGTCTGAGGGATCTCAAGACCATAGTTCTGGAATATCTCGGTATTGGCGAAGAAGTTTGCCATCTCGGTGCCGGTAAAGGGAAGGCAGTAGGCATTTCCGTCGGTGAAGAAGACCTTGACCTTCTCGCTCTCGATCACTTTATCAAGGAAGCCGTTTGCCTCAAGCAGAGGGGTCATGTCCTTGATGGCGCCGTACTGGGCGAGGGACGCGATAAGATCGGTGCCGGAGAGGCTGAAAATATCGGGCATGTCGCCGGTCGCGGCCATCGCCTTGAGCGCTACGCCGTCGTCAGCGGGCATAGCCTCGATCTCAATGGTGACGTTGGGGTACTCTTCCTTCAGCTTCTCGACCGCGTAGTCGATACGCTTTATGTTGTCCTCGTCGGAGTAACGCGTATAGAGGCGGAGAGTGACAGGTTCATCCGCCGCGGCGACGTCTTCCGCAGGAGCGTCCGTCTTGGCAGGCTCCTCGGTCTTCGGCTCCGCCGTCTGACCGCAGGCGCACAGCGCGAAAATCATTGTAAGCGAGATAAGCAGTGCTATAAGTTTCTTCATTTCTTTCTCCTTTTCAGTGTATTTTCCGAATTATTGCAGATACGCAAATGTATCATACATTTGATACGGGTATAGTATAACGCGTCGTTTTGATTTTGTACAGTTATTTTAGACATTTTAATTCAATTTTTTATTTATTCTGTATTATGCACAAAATCGGAACGATTTTTTAGTGCAATGTGCATATATCATGTATTTCCCCTCTAAAGTTAAATTTTTTTCAATATTTTTTGTAGCCCCTATTGACTTTCGTGATTAGTGACATTACAATACAAATGCAGTCGTGCAAAAAGTACATGTTTCTTTGTCACGTTAAATGAACATCGTTTGTACGCTGACCTTCGCAGAACATTGCAGATGTTCAGGCTATAAGCGGCGCCGGACGCTGCCGCTGAGGACCACCCCTCTTATCTTAATTATGGAAAGGATCTACTACCATGAAGCCTGTGAAAAAAGCAGCCGAGATGACCCCCGCAGAGCTGGGACGCTACATTGACCAGTCCGTACTCAAGCCCGAGTTTACCGATGAGGATATCCGCAAGTACATTCAGGAAGGCATAGATTACAACTGCGCTACCGTATGCATAAACCCCTCCTCCCTGCCGATCGCGCGCGAACTGTGTGCGGGTACCAACACGGGTATATGCGTGGTGTGCGACTTCCCCTTCGGGAAATCCACCACGGAGTCAAAGGTGGCGCAGGCTGAGATCATCTGCCGGGATGGTGACATCGAGGACCTTGACATTGTCGCAAACTACGGTTGGATACGCTCCGGAAGATGGGACGACGTGCGTGAGGATATCAAGGCCGTTGCGGACGTGTGCCATAAATACGGTTCAAACCTCAAGGTCATTTTTGAGGTCGACTCTCTCACCATAGAGGAAGTCAAGCGCGCGACCGAGGTCGCCATCGAGGCCGGCGCGGACTTCGTAAAGACCTCCACCGGTTTCTTTACCGGCGGCAAGAACGAGGGCGCGACCTACGAAGTCATCGAGGCCATGATGGAGGCGGCTGACGGTCGCTGCAAGATCAAGGGCGCCGGCGGTATAAGGGACCGTGAAAAGTTCCTCAGGCTCATCGACATGGGCATTGACCGCATGGGTATCGGCTATAAGTCCACCGCGAAGGTCCTTGGTCTCGACAAGTGATAAACACGGCCGACATTATTGAGCGGCTCAGCAAAAAGCCCTATGCGGCCTTCAATGCCTGCATAGGGCTGGATGGCTTTGTCGACAGGATAATCAGAGTCGTCGACAAGCGCCGCTCCGCCGGAGAATGTACTTACGTCAGAACGCTTGCCGATTACGGCAGGCTTATCTCCGACGCTTCGGGCTTCAGTCTGAACGTGGAGCTTATATGCGAAAAGAGTCAGCTCGGCGGAAACGGCCCGATAATGGCGTACGCTCTCGCGAGGCTCGGGACGGACGTGAGCTGCATGGGCGCTTTCGGTCTCCCCCACCCCGCCGCCGAGTTTGAAAAGCTTGAAAAGCTCGCGCGTCTGTATTCCCTTTCGGAGCCTGCCCGCACCGACGCCTATGAGTTCGACGACGGAAAGATCATCGCCTCGACCCTGAACTCCCTGAACGCGCTCGACTGGAACGCCATAGCGGAAAAGCTCCCTCCGGAGCAAATATGCGCCCTATTTGACGAGGCCGACGTCATCGCGCTAAATAACTGGACGATGATCCCGGCCATGACCGGCATATGGAAAAGGATCCAGTCCGACATACTCCCCTCGCTCTCGGATAAGGGGCGTCTGTATTTTATTGACATGGCAGACCCCGGAAAGAGAACGGGCGCGGATATCGCGGAGGCTCTCCGGGCCATGGCGGACTTTGAACGTTTTGGTCGGACGCTCCTCAGCTGCAATCACAGGGAGGCGATCCAGCTTGCAGGGGCGCTGGAGCTTTCCGCGAGTCCTGACAGCTGTGCCGCTCTCGCGGAGGGCATACGGGAAAGCCTCGGGATATGGTGCGTATCTCTCCACACGCTTACGGGTTCGTTTGCCGCGACAGCGTCAGGAGTCACTGAAGCCCCAGGCTTTTACACTCCGAAGCCCCATGTCTCCATCGGCGGCGGGGATCATTTCAACGCGGGGCTGGTCTTTGCGCTCATGGGCGGATTCACGCTTGAAGAGGCATTGTATGTTGCCTCGGCCGTCTCCGGGGCCTATGTACGGACAGGAGTAACGCCCTCACTCACGGATCTCGTGCGGTTTATTTCTGGAAGCATAGAAAATAGCTGATATTTGTTTGTCAAATTATTGATTTTTTTGTAAAAAGTGTTATTATTAAGAAAAACATTTGGAGGCCTTCGTCTGGATGAATTTTGACTTTTCCAATGAGATACTTCCGGATTCCCCTGAGTCTATCTATCTTCAGCTATTCAACATAATACAAAAGCAGATCGAGGACGGAAAGCTCGTTCCCGGCGATATGCTCCCGTCTGAGATGGAATTTTGCAGTGCATATCATATCAGTCGGACCACCGTCCGTCAGGCGCTTCATGAGCTGGAGCTGATCGGCGCGATAGAACGCAAGCGCGGGCTGGGGACCTTTATCTCTTCGCCGAAGCTGTCGAGAAATATCGGAAACCTGTACAGCTTTTCCGATGAAATGCGTATCATGGGCAAGGTCCCTTCGTCTAATATCATTGACTTCAAGCTTATCGAAAAGGAAAAGTGTCCCTCGACTGCGAGAGAAATGGATTCCAAGCGGCTCATTGACGTGGTCCGTATACGGCTTGCAGACGGCTGCCCAATGCTTATCGAAAACACCTTCCTCCCGGTCAGCCTTTGTCCCAATCTCTCGTGGGAAATGCTTGAGACGGAATCGCTGTACTCCATTCTGTCAAAGAAGTACGGTCTCAAGATTGCAAAAGCCATCGAGACCTACGAGGCCGTTGTAATGACCAAGGAGGAGAGCCAGCTGCTCGAATGCAATCCCGGCGACCCGGCGTTTCTCATAAAGCGCGTCACATGGGACGATCACGGGAGAATGGTAGAGTACACCAAATCCATCACAGCCAGCGCGAGATCAAAGCTTGAGATAACCATGTATCCAAACGGCGTTCAGGCCGAGCGGATAACGGTTTGACCACCGTGTGATACTGCAATTAAATATGCAGAATACAGACCCCCTGACGCAGGTCTTTCTCCCGCGTCAGGGGGCCTTTTTGTGTCTTAATGTCCGGCCCTGTCAGCTCCGACGTTTTTTGTCCGGCCACGGTCTGAGTCTATCATGGTCGACGATATACGCCGACGCGGCAAGCTCCGCAAGCGGAGTGTCGATGAGCGAATCCGAATAGAACTCGTCCACGACCGCATCCGGGTATTTCTCGTAGAGACGTCTTACCTTTTCCTTATTGCTGCAATTTTCCCCGATGATCCTGCCTGTGTGCTTATCCATTTTAGTGCAGATGAGTCTCACACCCAGCCTCTCGCATATCGGCGCAAGGAGAAACTCTGGTGACGCAGAAATGATAAGATCGTCGTCACGCTTTTGCGCAAGGTACCACTTTTCTATCCTGCCGCCGTTGCGCGCCCAAAATTCGGCGACCTCAGCGTCAACGTCGTCAAGGTACGGGAGAAAGGCAAATATCTTTTCCTTCAGCTCCTTCGTGGTCGAGAGCTTAAGAAGCCTCCCGACGGCCTTGACCGCCATGCCCGGAAAAACCTTAAAGAAAAGTCTGGGGTACTTTTTCAGGCAGGTTACTGTAAAAAGGAACGAGCTGTCAGGGTTGAAGAGTGTTTCGTCAAAATCGTAAACGTTCATTACAGCACATAATACACATAGTTTTCCTTGCGGGGCTTCATCTCCGGCTCCTCGTCGGGATAGCCGAGAATGCAGTTGCCTATGCCGATATAGTCACCCTCTATCCCCCATTTTTTCAAAAGAGCCTTGCCCTCGTCGGTATCAAAGACCTCCTTGGCTCTGTTTATCCAGCAGGAGCCGAGGCCGATCGCCTTCGCAGCGTTCATGAGATTTCCCATCACGAGGCTGCCGTCCGGCACTGCGTGTTTGCTGTGCGCGTCCGCAAGAACGACAAGTACGGTCGGAGCGCCGTAAAACGGGTCGGAGCTTGCCCCCATGACTTCCGCGTTCATTTTGGAGAGGAGCTTCACGGTCTCCTTATCCTGGACCGCGACGATGATCGGCGACTGTCTGTTCATACCGGTGGGTGCGCAGACACCGGCGGAGATGACCGCGTCCAGCTCCTCGCGGGTTATCTGCTCGGGCTTATAGCGGCGGATACTGCGTCTGTTTCTGAGATCGTCAAGTGTTTTGTTCATATGTTACCTCCAAATATCAAACCCATTGTTTAACGGTCCGCGCGGCGTTGGCGGACGTAAAGGCGAAAAGCAGGGCCTCGCATATGATCGCAAGCCACAGCCCGCCGATCCCGGCGAGGGCAAGCGCAAGCACGAGCAGCTTTTCAGCCACGAAAGCGGTGATATTCTGTGCAGCGATACTGTTAGTATATCTTGCTATTCTGAAGGCGAGGGGAAGCTTGCGGATATTACTGTCCATGATAATGACGTCCGCGTAATCCATCGCCTTATATGTGCTGATGGCGTCAAACGCGATACCTACGTCCGCCCGTTCAAGTGCGGGGCCGTCGTCGGTCCCGTTGCCGATAAAGGCGAGCGCAGACCTGCGCGGGTCGGTGGCCATAAGGTATTCTATCGCGGATATCTTCCCGGCGGGACTCAGCTCGAACTTCACCATATCGAAATTAAGCGAAGCGGCGACGGGACGCGCGGACGACTTAACGTCGCCGGTGAGCATGACAAGACTGCTGACGCCCTGATTCCGCAGGCCCTCGAGCGCATCGAAAGCCTTGCTGCGCACCCTGTCGCTGATGAGAAAGTAGCCGCGGTAAACGCCGTCTATCGCGACGTGGATGGCAGCGCCAGGCTTGTTCGGCACCTTGTAGAGGATATTGTGGTCTGTGAGATGAGAGGCAGTGCCGACAAGAACGAGCTTTCCGTCGACGCGCGCGGAGACGCCCTTTCCCGGCACCTCGGAATGATCCGTCACCTTTTCGGCGGCCACGGCGTCCGCGTCGCCCGCGCGGCATATAGCCTCGGCTATGGGATGTCTGATGTTGCGCTCCACCGCCGCGGCGATGTTCAGCAGCTCCTCCTCGCTTATTCCCTCGGTATAGACCTCTTCAATGAGGAACTCGCCATCGGTGATTATGCCGGTTTTCTCCGTAACAACGGTGTGAGTCCTCGAGAGCAGCTCGAGCGCGTCAAGCTCTTTTATAAAAACCCCGGCGTTCGCCGCGCCGAACACGCCGCCGGAATATGCCCTCGGAACGGAAAATATCACGGCGATGGGCTGCGACGCAATAAGAAAAACCACAGCGCAGCGGAGCCAGCGTCCCCAATCGCCGGAGACAAGGGGCGGCACCACCGCAATGATCAGCGCAAGAACGGCAATGACAGGAGTGTAGACCTTTCCAAACTTATCAAGCAGGAAGAGACGTTTTGTCTTATCGTCCGCAGAGTTGTCTACCATGCCCCTGAGCCTGTGCGCAACGGAATCGAAGCTGTCACGGATAGTCCGGACGCGGATGGTATTGGTCACGTTTACACTGCCCGAAGGTATCTCATGTCCGGGCGCCGCAGTGATCACAGGGCCATCTCCGGTGAGCTTCTCGGATCTCAGGGAGCTTATTCCGTCGATCACGAGGCCGTCAAGCGGTACGGTCTCGCCAGGCTCGACAACGACCGTCTCACCGACGGCGACGTCTTTGATGGGGCAAACAGTCTCTTCTCCGTCACGCACCACTCTCGCGGTGTCGGGCCAGCTCTCGTCAAACTCTCGGGCCATTCTGCGAAACTTGTTCTCTACGAAATCCTGAATAAGGAGGCAAAGCCTGTACGCGCCGAGCAGCACGACAGCCTCCGAACATTCCTGAAGCACCATTGCGGCGAGCGCCGCGGCGGAAAAAATAAAGTCAGGCTTCATAAACTCAAGCCTTGCCGCCTCGTCTGCCGCCTTGATAAACGCCGGATAGCCGGCTATCGCAAGCGGAACGACAAACGCGGCGACCCGCGCCCAGCCGGTGACCGGTATATATCTGAGCAAGAGCGCGAGCGCAAAAGCGGCCGCGACCACGCCAAGCTCCCCGGCGAAGCCAAAGGAGCCGAAGCGCACGCTCCGCGCCGTTCTCGACTCGGTCCTTTTGTATGGCTGCCCGGAAGCGGCTGAGCTTTTGCCCGGTACGGCGCTCCTTTTTTCGTTAGGCTTGACGTGCTTTCCCATATACCTACACCCCAAAGAAATTCTGTCGTAATTATATGATAAACGCCGGCGCTTGTCAATTTCGGCTTCTTTTCCGCGCGGTCAAAAGCAGAATGACTGCGACTCCCGCCGCGCCGAGCAGCACACCGAAAAAGTCGATACAAACATCGGAGAAACGGCCGCTCCGCCCAGGCACGAAGGTCTGGTGCCATTCGTCGGAGCAGGCGTAGAGGAAGCCGAGCAGCAGGCTGAACAGGAAGGCGTTCATACGCTTCGCGCACAGCTCGCCGAACAAAAGCGCGCCCGTCACGCCGAGACAGAAAAATTCAAAGATGTGGGCAAGCTTTCTTATGTCGTGATTCGCGCCCTCGCCCGTGATGTTCGGAAAAAGGCCGGCTATCAGCCTCCCGACATCCGTTGTGAGAAAGCCGTCGCTGAGCGATGACGAGTGACTCGCGTCCTGCGCGCTCAGCAGGAATATCCCCGTCATAACAGCCAGCGTCATGAGCGCGTATATGACGATCCTTATATGTTTTCTTGTTTCCATGTATGTCCGCTCCTTAAATCACGCATGATATTATAGCGTTACGGCGCGTGAAATTCAAGCTTGCGGGCAGCTCACACAGGCGGATATTTTTTCACCAAAAATTTACTTACGCTTTTTTGAATATATCCGGCGCGGCGACAAAAGATAAGCACGGGCAGAAACCCAAAATACAAACAAAAAGGAGATGCAAACCATGTCCAGTAATTCCAGTAATCGTCTCGTCAATCCTTCCGCACGCGATGCGATGGATAAGTTCAAGATGGAAGCTGCTTCCGAAGTCGGCGTTAACCTCAAGAACGGTTATAACGGCGATCTTACCAGCAAGCAGGCTGGTTCTGTCGGCGGCCAGATGGTCAAGAAGATGGTCGAGGCATACGAGAACGGCATCAAGTAAGCGTTCTTTCAGTTAAAAACCACAGGGAGCCATTCCCTGTGGTTTTTCTTGTCTGCCGGAGTCATGTAGTATATAATGGTGGCATTAAGGTCCGGAGGTGCGTATGAGCAAGTCAGAGCAGCGGCGTGAAAAAACATATACGCTGATATTTTTTGCGGTACTCGCCGTGGGCATATTTGTGCGCGTGTGGCGCTTTGGCGCTGTTCCGGGCGGTCTTAATCAGGACGAGGCCTTTGCGGGGTACGAGGCGTGGTCGCTCCTCAACTGCGGTACGGACAGCGCCGGGTACCGATTTCCCGTCTACCTCACCGCATGGGGAAGCGGCATGAACGCACTCAACTCCTACCTCATGATACCGTTTATCGCCATGTTCGGACTTGAGGTGTGGGTCATACGTCTGCCGCAGCTTATCGTGGCATGCCTCACGCTCCCCGCTGTTTACGGAGCCGTCCGCCGTCTCTCCGGGAGACTGACCGCACTGACGGCAATGCTTCTCCTTGCCATATGTCCGTGGCATATCATGCTCGCGCGCTGGGGACTTGAGTCTAATCTTGCTCCGGGCTTTCTTGTGTTCGGGCTGTATTTTTTCCTGCGCGCTCTTGAGGACGAAAGATTTCTAATGCTATCGGCCGCGATGTATGGGCTTTCGCTGTACTGCTATGCGACGATCTGGCCCTTCGTGCCTCTCATCATTCTTCTCCAATGTGTTCACGCCATACGCACAAAAAGGCTCAAATTCAGCTCCTGTGCCGTTGTTTCGTTACTTATCCTTGCGCTTTTTGCGCTGCCTCTCTTACTGTTCCTCGCGGTCAACTACGGCTTGATCGCTGAGCTGCGTCTGCCGTTTCTCTCCGTTCCGAGGCTCCTTTATATGCGCTCGGGCGAGATATCCTTTTCGCATTTCTTTGAAAATCTCGGCAATGCGATGAAAATGTTCCTGACTCAGTCGGACGGCCTGCCGTGGAACTGCGCGGGGATCTTCGGTCAGCTTTATCCTTTTTCCGTCATTTTTGAGCTTATCGGTCTCGGTTTTTGTATTTCACGGTATGTGAAAGCACTGAGAGAGAACACCTTTTCCGGTGAAGCGTTTATTCTTATACAGCTTTTTGCCGCGCTGCTTCTGACTGCTCTCATCGACGTGAATGTAAACCGGGCGAACATCATCTTTATACCCCGCGTAATGCTTGCGGCCTGTGGTATAATCTGCGCCTCAAGGCTGTCCGTAAAGGCGGTGTTCCCTGCCGTCTGCGTCATATATGCCCTTTTCTTTCTATTCTTCACGTCGTACTACTTCGGCGAATACAGCACGCAGATATCGTTTTATTTCGGCGGCGGCACGGGCGAGGCGGTCAGCGCGGCGCTTGATACGCCCGGCAAAATATATGTCAGCGACGACATCTATTATCCGGTCGTGCTTTTCTATTCCGAGACGCCGACCGATGAATTTCGCGCAAGCGTTGAATACCGCAGCTATCCTGCGGCGTACCTGAAGGCGAAGTCCTTCGGGCGCTTTGAGTTTATCAGCACCGACGTCGAAATTCTCAGGGACGGAGTGTATATCCTCAGTCAGTACGACGACAGGGAGCCGTTCACGGAGGCTGGCTTTAGTGTTGAGGAATACGGCTATGCGGCGCTTGCGACACCGTAAAAAATGCGTGAAACGTTATCGTTTCACGCATTTTTATTACTTTATCATGTCGGCAAAGTCTGCCTCGCTGATTATCTTTATGCCGAGGCTCTCTGCCTTTGTAAGCTTGCTGCCGGCATTCTCGCCCGCGAGGACATAGCTTGTCTTTTTAGAGACCGAGGACGAGGTCTTGCCGCCATAGCTCTCGATGATCTCCGACGCCTCGTCGCGCGTAAACGATCCGAGCGTTCCCGTGAGTACGAAGGTAAGCCCCTCAAAGCGGCCGTCCTTCTTTTCCTCGTGGCTCGTAAAGTCTACGCCGGCCTCGCGCAGGCGTTCAATTAGGTGGCGCGACTGCGGATTTGCGAACCACTCGGTAATGAAGGCTGCGGTAATGCCGCCGATATCGGGTATTTTCGTAAGCGCCTCAGCGTCCGCCGCCATGAGACTGTCAAGATCGTCGAAGCGGGAAGCCAGCACCTTCGCCGCCTTCTGGCCCACCTGCCGTATACCGAGAGCGCATATGAGCCGGGAAAGCCCCGCACTCTTGCTTTTTTCTATGGCTGCGATCAGGTTTCCCGCGGACTTATCACCCATACGCTCAAGCATTGCCACCGACTGCGGCTCAAGGTAATAAAGGTCGGCCGCGGAGCTGACGAGACCGTTATTTATCAGCAGCTCACAAACGGATATCCCAAGTCCTTCTATATCCATAGCCTCGCGGGAGGCAAAATGCGCGATGTTGCGAAGCCGCTGGGCGGGGCATTCCGGGCTTGTACAGCGCAGAGCCGCTCCGTCCTCGTCCCGGACGACCGGCGAGCCGCACTCCGGGCAGACGTACGGCATAATAAAAGGCTCGGTCCCCTCGGGGCGCTTTGATCTGTTCACCGAAAGCACCTCGGGGATTATCTCTCCGGCCTTCTGGAGCAGCACCGTGTCGCCAATGCGGAGGTCAAGTCGGTCGATATTATCCTGATTATGGAGCGTCGCCGCCGATACCGTCGTGCCGGCAAGGCGGACAGGCTCGACTATCACCTTCGGCGTAAGGACGCCCGTGCGTCCGACCTGTACGACGATATCGAGTACCCGGCTCTCCTTCTTCTCGGGCGGATACTTGAACGCAACGGCCCATCTGGGAGCCTTCGCGGTGCTGCCGAGAAGGGCGCGCTGCTCAAGAGAGTTTATCTTTATCACCGCGCCGTCCATGTCGTATGGCAGCTCTCCCCTGTTCTCGCCCAGCCACTCTATACGCTCAACGCAGTCGCGGATATTGTCATACCGCGTATACGTCACCACGGGAAAGCCCATGTCCCGCATGGCGTCGAGCGTTTCGGCGTGAGTCGTGTAGCCCCCGTCGGAGCTGTACTGCATATTGAAGCAGATTATATCCAGCCTGCGGGAGGCCGCGACCTTAGGGTCAAGCTGACGCATTGAGCCGGCGGCGGCGTTGCGGGGATTGGCAAGAAGCGGCTCGCCGTTTATCTCCCGCTCGGCGTTCAGCTCCTCAAAGACCTTTTTGGACATATATACCTCGCCCCTGACGACAAGACGCTCAGGAGCATTTTCTATATGAAGCGGCAAGGAACGCACCGTGCGGAGGTTTTCCGTCACATTTTCACCCACATATCCGTCGCCGCGCGTAGCCCCGCGGACAAAGACGCCGTTTTCATACTCGAGAGACATGGAAAGGCCGTCTATCTTCGGCTCAACGGTGTAGTCATGCTTCTCCGTGAGCGCACCGTCCATCCTGTCGCCGAAGGCAAACAGCTCCTCATATGAAAAGACGTCCGTAAGGCTCTCCAGCGGCACCTGATGGCGCACCTGCTCGAACTGTGAGAGCGCCTCTCCCCCAATACGCTGTGTGGGAGAATCCGGCGTGATAAGCTCCGGGTGAAGAGCCTCCAGCGCCTTGAGCCGGTTCATCATCATGTCGTATTCGTAGTCCGAAATAACAGGCGCGTCAAGTACATAATACAGCTTGCTGTGATACTCAAGCTCCCTGCGGAGCTTTACGATCTCCTTTTGTGCGTCCATTTGTCTCTCCTATTCTACTGTACATTCAAATATGTGTCCGGGACCTTTCCGACGATCACCGTGTCGGCGATCAGCACCTCGGTCGTGACGTTCGCCTTGCGCTTGCACCACGGAATAAGCACATTCACGTCAACGTTCACCACCAGCGTTATCTGGTGCTTGCTCTGGTTTATGCCGGCAGTGACGATACTGTTGTTGAAGCCCACAGTCGACGTAGTCTCAACGATTATCTTTATCGGGATCTTGGGGCCCTTCCCCATGAGCAGGCTGACTCCGCTCAGGTTCCCGGCCGGTATCTCCACGGAGACCGTGTTATTCTCCGTCGCGCCGACCACGCGCTCCAGCACCTGCGCGGAAAGCTTGTTTATGCGCGCCATGTTGCTGCTTATCGCCGTGACCTCGCCGGTGTCATTCTTTTCGAACGTAACGAAATAATCCCCGCTGTAGTCCTCTTCCTGCATTATCTGCGAAATAGCTCGGTTCACGCTGACCGTGACCACGTCGCAGGCGTCCGACACCGCGATATCCGCCGCAAGCTCCTGAAGAAAAAACATAGAGCTGAACACAAGAAGCAGCGCCGCCGTGACCAGCAGGAAAACGGTAAAGCCCTTTTCCCTGCGCTTCACATTAAACTGCACCGGGGTGTGCGCCCGGCGGCGCAGCAGCCGTCGAAAATACATGGAGTCACCTCCTCCATGTATTATATGTTTTATTTATCCAACATTGCACTCACGGCCATCATAATGCCGAGCTTGCCGGATTCATAGGTGAGACCGCCCTGCATATAGGCTATATACGGCGGACGGACGGGGCCGTCGGCGGAGAGTTCGATGGACGAGCCCTGAATAAACGCGCCGGCCGCCATGATGACTGGACAGTCATAGCCCGGCATTGCCCACGGCTCCGGAGTGACGTAGGAATCTACGGGCGCACCGGCCTGTATGCCGAGACAGAAGCGTCTCATGTTCTCCTCGCTGCCGAGGCGAATCATCTGAATAATGTCGGAGCGCTTTTCGTCCGCCGCGGGCGAGCTGCCGATACCGAGCCGCTTCATCATCGCCGCGCAGAAAACCGCAGTCTTGAGCGCCTGAGCCACGGTATGCGGCGCCATAAACAGACCCTGATACAAAAGGCGGTTGTTGCCGAGCGTAGAGCCGCACTCGCCGCCTATACCGGGCGTCGTGAGGCGCATGGCAGCTCTGTCGACAAGCTCCTTCCGCCCCGCGATATATCCGCCCGTCGGCGCAATGCCGCCGCCGGGATTTTTGATGAGCGAGCCGGCGATCAGATCCGCGCCAACATCGGTCGGCTCTATAACATCCGTAAACTCGCCGTAGCAGTTATCGACCATAATGACCGCAGAGGAATCGACGGACTTTACCGCGGCGCATATTTCGCCTATCTGCTCCACGGTGAGCGCGGGGCGGTCCTCATAGCCGCGCGAGCGCTGTATCATGACCGCCGTGACCTTTTTGTCGGAGACCGCGGCCTTTATCCCCTCGATATCCGGCGTACCGTCGGCCCTGAGGTCGACCTGCGCATAGTCGATACCGTAAAATTTGAGCGAGCCGTGGCAGCTGCCAGAAATACCTATCGCGCTGCGCAGAGTGTCATACGGCATTCCGGTAGCCGCGAGGATGGTGTCGCCGGGCTTCACGGTCGCGAACATGGCCGCCGTCAGCGCATGGGTGCCGTTGACAAAATTGATCCTGACGAGCGCCGCCTCCGCGCCGAACACCTGAGCGTATATCTTATCGAGCGTCTCGCGCCCGAGATCGTCGTAGCCGTAGCCGGTCGTCCCGGCAAAGCAGCTGTCCGACACGCGGTTATCCTGAAACGCCTCCATCACCTTGCGGGTGTTTCGCTCCGCGACGGCGTCAATGCGGCGAAACACTTCATGTATCTCTTTTTCGGCCTCCTCGGCCATGCGGAACACTTCCGGCTTAATATCAGATATCTTCATTATTCAAGCTCCATTACTATCTTTTTGAAATATTTGCCGCGCTCAGCAAAATTCCTGAATCGATCAAACGCGGCGCAGGCCGGCGAGAGCAGCACCGTGTCCCCCTCCTCGGCCGACGCGGAGGCCGCAAGGACGGCTTCCCTGAAATCGTCCACCATAGTCACCTTGAGTCCGCTTCCGGCGTAGTAGCGTGAGCCTTCAATGGCAGCTCTTATTTTCTCCGCCGTGTCTCCGGTGAGAAAAACGCTCTTTGCGTACCGGCACAGCTCGTCGCCGAGACCGTCGAACGGAATATGCTTATCGTAGCCGCCGGCAATGACTATCGGGCGGTATATCGAGTGAAGTCCGGCAGAGGTCCGCGTGGGGCTGGTGCCGATGGAGTCATTCACATATGTGACGCCGTGAAGTACCCTTACCTGCTCGAGTCTGTGTTCTACTCCCCCGAAGCTCATCGCGACGCCGCGGCAGATGTCGTCACCGACAAGTCCGTCCGTGGCGGCAAAGGCCGCGAGATAGTTGAGGACATTGTGTTCCCCGGGGAGCGTTATCTCGTCCACGCGCATTACCTCGCTGCGCTCTCCGTTATGTGCGCGGTATATTACGCCGTTTTCCGCATATGTACCGTCCGTTACCTCCGCCTTATCCGAGAAAAGGGCGATCTGCGCGTGCGCGTATTGACGATAATAATCTGTATGGCCGTCGTCGCGGTTGAGTACGAGCAGGTCGTTTTCGTCCTGCTCGGCAAAAACAGCCATTTTTGCGTCGATATAGTCCTGATAGTCCTTGTGCTTATCAAGATGGTTCGGAGAAATGTTTGTCACGACCGCCCTGTTCGGGTGGCAGCTCATGCTATGGAGCTGGAATGAGCTGAGCTCAAGTACGGCAACGTCGTCCTTCTTCATCTGAGGCACCTCGCAGAGCAAGGGATTGCCGATATTGCCGCCGAGGTGAACGGTATAGCCCGCAGCCTTCAGCAGCTCCGAAATGATAGTGGAGGTCGTGGTCTTGCCGTCGCTGCCCGTGACGGCTATCGTGCGGCAGGGGCAGAGAGCAAAGAACACCTCCATCTCGGACGTGAGGACGCTGCCGCCCTCGACGGCCCTTTCAAGGTGAGGGTCGAAGGGCATAAGCCCCGGGGTGCGGAAAATGATATCGTGGTCCAGTCCCTCGAGATATTTTTCGCCGAGTCTCAGCTTCGCGCCCATGTTGATAAGCTCAAGCGCATCCATGCCCAGCTCCTCAACACCGCGCTTATCGCACACGGTAACGTCGCACCCGTACAGCAGAAGCAGGCGGATGAGCGGCATGTTGCTCACGCCCGCGCCGATGACAGCAATGCGCTTATCCTTTATCGAATTTACATAGTCGTTAAGTGTCAATCCAACTCGCCTCGCACATCAAATATAACTGGTATATTATATAGCTTTTGACCTTCTTTTACAAGAAGTTATTGACTTGCCCCCTTAAATTGATTAAAATACGCACTGTGAGCAGGCCGAACGACCGCGGGTACAGGCCGAAAGGCCGTACATGAGGAAAGTCCGGGCTCCATAGGGCAAGGATAACGGGTAACGCCCGCCAGGGGTGACCCTCGGACAAGTGCAACAGAAATATACCGCTTCGCGCCCCGCGCGGAGTAAGGGTGGAAAAGTGAGGTAAGAGCTCACTCGCCGCATGGAGACATGCCGGCGCTGTAAACTCTATCCGGAGCAACACCGTGGGAGAACGCATGGCCGGCCCGGCCGTTCTCAGGAGGTGGCTTGAGTCTGTCAGCAATGGCAGACGTAGATAGATGGTCGTTTAAGACAGAACCCGGCTTACAGACCTGCTCATTCAAAAACCGTCGGAAGCTTTCCGGCGGTTTTTGCGTTCGGGCTTTTTGTTCAAAAAGCTTGCTTTTTCTTTCAATTTAGTGTATAGTATCAATAGATTTGAACACAGGCGCATGCACGGGCCGTACCGGGTATCGCCCTGCCGTCTGTCCCATCCCACATGTTTCAATGCTTTTATACCACCTGCGAAAATGAACGCAGGCTTTTTTCGTTGTCATTTTTCGGTTTTTTTGAAATTTATGTTTCACTTCCCATACCGCAAGCTGCAAAATTGAACGCAAGGAGTACGCTTATGAGCCTTACAAGAAAGCAATTCGATATTCTGGAGATACTCGCCGAGGGCGGTGAAGCCCTCAGCCAGCGCCAGCTTGAGTTCAAGACGGGATACTCTCTCGGCACGGTAAACAAAGTTTCCAAGGAACTCACAGAACTCGGATTCATCACAGACGGCGCGATCACTGTCAAGGGCTATGACGCGCTTGAGCCATACAAGGCAAAGCGCGCGGTTTTCATCGCCGCCGGCTTTGGTTCCAGGCTCGTACCCGTGACGCTCAACACGCCGAAGCCGCTCGTGCGCGTCAACGGAAAGCGTATCATCGACACGCTCATCGACGCCGTGCTTGAGGCCGGGATAGACGAGATATACATCGTGCGCGGCTACCTCGCCGAGCAGTTTGACCAGCTGCTGTACAAGTACCCCATGATAAAGTTCCTTGAGAACCCCATCTACAACGAGTCGAACAACATCTCCTCCGCGCTCGTGGCAAGATATCTTATGCAGAGCGCCTATGTTTTTGAATCCGACCTCGTCATCTCTAACCACAAAATAATCAGGAAATATCATTACCGCTCCGAGGTTTTGGGCATATGGAAGGAGCGCACCGACGACTGGTGCCTCACGGTGGACAAGGACGGCTGCGTTGCGGATGAGAGGGTCGGCGGACTGAACTGCTACCAGATGGTGGGCATATACTACTGGAACGAAAACGACGGGAGGAAGCTCGCCTCTGACCTCAAGGAGGCCTATGATATGCCCGGCGGGAAGGAGCGCTACTGGGAGACTGTTCCAAACCAGGTATTCCGCGGCAAGTATAGGGTCGAGGTCAGGCCATGCCGTGAAAGCGACATAGTTGAGATCGACACCTTCAGAGAGCTTAAAGCGATAGACAAAACCTACGACGTTTGAAAAGGAGCATTTTATGGCGAACGAGAGCAAAAATACCGGGCTCAAAAAAGAGCTCAATCCGTTGAATGTGTGGGCCATAGCCTTTGGCTGTATCATTGGCTGGGGTTCGTTCATCAACCCCGGAAAGAAGTTTCTGCCGAATTCCGGCGTGGCCGGGACCGCGATAGCTATGATCCTCGGCGCGCTTGTCATGGTGATAATTGCCTTCAGCTACGCCTACATGGTGCCGAAACACCCCTCCGCCGGCGGTGAATTTACCTTTGCGAAGCGGTGCTTCGGAGATAAGTCAGCGTTTGTCTGCGGCTGGTTCCTCGTGGCGGCGTACCTTACGAACGTTCCGATGAACTCCACCGCTATCGGTCTCATAGTCGACGGGCTTGACCGCGGCAGCGATATCCTCAAGTGGGGCTTCCATTACAGTATAGCCGGGTTTGACGTGTGGCTCGGCGAAATGCTGCTTGCCACAGGTATACTTATACTATTCGGGATACTCAACATAGTCGGCGTGAAAAAGGCCGGCTTCGTCCAGACCGTCCTTGCAACGCTCCTTGCGCTGTGCGCATTCACGCTCTGTGTCTCGGCCGTGTGTTCGGCAAAGGCAAACTTGATAAATATGCAGCCCATTTGGGGCTTTGACCGCAAGGCGGCACTGGCTGCCGGCGCTGTCTCCGACGTTTCGGCGTTTGCCCGCAAGGGCGGAGCGGGTATATTCTCCGCCATTCTTGCGACCTTTGCTATCGCGCCGTGGGCGTTCGTGGGCTTTGACGCCATACCGCAGGCCGCCGAGGAATTCAAATTCTCCTATAAAAAGGTCATGGGAATAATGGTAATAGCCATTGCCTTCGGCTGCTTCGTGTACGTCTCGAACAACACCGTCGCCGCGGCGGCTCTTGAGAACTGGCCCGAGAGAGTGCTGGCCGGTGAGTGGGTACTGCTGATCGCGGCGGAGGAGCTGCTGGGTGATTTCGGCCGCGTCCTGCTGGGCGTCGGCGTCTCCTGTGCGGTGCTTTCGGGTATCATGGGTTTTTACCTTGCTTCGTCAAGGCTTATGTATTCCATGGCGCGCAGCGGATTCCTGCCCGCGTGGTTCGGCATCCTTGACGAAAAGCACGGCACGCCGAAGAATGCGGTAATATTCTGCATGATCATCTCACTCTCCGGTCCCATCCTCGGCCGTGAGGCGCTGGGCTGGTTCGTGGATATGAGCGCGATAGGCGCGTCGATCGGATATTTCTTCACGAGCGCGGCGACCCTCGTCACGATGAGACGGGACGGTGACGGCTCGCGCCGCGGTCAGGTATTGGCCGTGACCGGCATTGTCTTTTCCGTCATATTTATGATCCTTCAGCTCATCCCCATCCCCGGCCTGAACGGCGTCCACTTCGGAAAAGAGTCGTACATAATGCTCCTCGTGTGGGTGATACTCGGCTTCGTGTTCTACCTCAGCCGCCGCGGCAGGACCCAATAAACGTCTTTTATTTAGAAAGAGCGCTTTTCTTGCCAAAAGCCCCTTGTCACGGCGGGAGTCATGTGGTAAAATACTTGCCGTTAATGTTCGTTTTAACTAATTACTAACATATTCGAGGAGCTGTTAATATGTCCGGACATTCCAAGTGGCACAACATACAGAAAACAAAGGGCGCTGCCGACGCGAAGCGCGCGCAGGCATTCACCAAGATCGCCCGCGAAATGATAGTCGCCGTTAAAGAAGGCGGCGGCGGTGACCCGCGCAGCAACTCGAGGCTCGCCACCGTTATTGCCAAAGCTAAGGCGGCCAACATGCCTAACGACAATATCAAGCGCACCATCGACAAGGCTCTCGGCTCCGGCAGCACCGAGAACTACGAAAAGGCAGTCTACGAGGGCTACGGTCCCTGCGGCGTCGCCGTTATAGTCGAGACCATGACCGATAACCGCAATCGTACCGCCGGTGAAATGCGTCATTATTTTGATAAGTACGGTGGAAACATGGGCGCGGCGAACTGCGTGTCCTGGTCCTTTGACCGCAAGGGCGTTATCGTCATCGACAACGAGGACGAGGAGCTTGACGAGGACACCGTGATGATGGACGCTCTCGAGGCTGGCGCTGCCGACTTTGAGGCCGACGGCGAGGTCATGACCGTCTACACCGCCGAGGACGACGTTGCCGCCGTTTCCGAGGCGCTTACCGCCGCGGGCTATAAGCTTCTCTCCGCTCAGGTCGAGATGCTTCCCCAGAACGGCTACATCAAGCTCACCAACGAGGACGACATCAAGAACATGCAGAAAATGCTCGACATGTTCGAGGATAACGACGACGTGCAGAACGTCTGGCATAACTGGGAAGACGCGGAATAAGGCTGAGTTTTTCCGATATATGAGACGCTCCCGGAGCATGCTCCGGGAGCGTCTCATTTTATGCCATTCAGAAATTTCTTCTGCTTCACTCAAGCGTGCGGTGCTTTTCCATGAGATAATCGACCGTTCTTGCCGCGCCCTCGCCGATATGCGCCCATGTCTCCGCGCGGGCGGTATCGCGCGCCTCTTTATAGTGTGTTTCGGTGAGGCATTCGTCGATAAGCTCCTTGATATGCTCAAAATTATTCTCGGTGAGCTGCTTGCCGATCTTCGGGAGAGCAGCGAAGGTCCACATCTCCTCGTCGAGCCAGCATGCGTCATACGGAGACTTATCAAACTGAGTGTCGGCATATATGACGGGCCTGTCAAACACCAGTGCAAAGTCGAAGATAACGCCGGAAAAATCCGATATCATAATATCCGAGCGGTCAAGCACGTCGAAGTTATCATTATCACGGTTCCACTCGAGCCGGTCGCTGTCCGGATACGCCGCCATCAGCGACTCCATAAGCTCCTTTTCCGACGTAAAGGACTGCGGATGGGGGCGGATGATGATGTGATAGCCCGTCGAAAGGAGCGCGTCGATGATCTTCCCGCCAAAACGGCGGAGTATCGCGCTCTCGCCCCACGAGGGAGCAAGAAGCACCGTCCTCTCATGCTCAGGGACAGGCGGCGCGCTCTGCCTTCTCGTGAGCATGGCGTCGGTGTACGGCTGCCCGACTATGGGCAGCTCCTTTGCCGGGAGGTGTCTCAGCGCCTCGAGCTTTCGCACCTGCTCCGCCTGATATTCCCCGGAGAGGAGTATCGCGTCATAATAGTCAATGCCGAACATTCTGTATATCGTTATATCGCTGACCGCATGGGGAATGTGCGCATAGAACTTAACGTCCTTCGAGCGCTTCCACTGATAGACGTCCAGCCCCGGCGTGCTGGAGAGAAGCACGTCGGCCCTGTACATATTGAGCTTGGCAAAGGCCTTGTTCCCCTCGCCGATGAACTCGCATTTGACGTTCTCGTATTTCTTCGCGAGTGCGGGGTCGTCGGGGGACGATGTCATGTAGACCACGCTCTGGCCGCGCTTTTCAAACTCGTCGCAGATCGGCTTGAAAACGTTCCAGTAGCGCTTGCTGTCAGAGAAGATGGCAAAGTCTGCCTTGTCCTCCGCCGCACGGCTCTCCTTCCCTGCGGAAAGATAGAACCTGACCTTCACGAGCAGGTTCCTCATCGCGTATACAGCCGCGCCGAGAACACCGATCAGTATAGTAAAGAGCATGCTGCCCGTGCCGGGATCTATGTAAAGACGCATGACGTTTTCTCCTCATCGCAGATGTGTTCTGTGCATTCTATCGTATCCCCACCAATCCGGGATCAGTTCTCTTAGTCTCACTGTTTTTTGCGTTTCAAGGTCAAGCAGGATCTCAATATCTCCGCTGTCCTTATCTAACTGCATCATATACTCCCGGCAAGCGCCGCAGGGAGAACCGACACGGCCATCCGGCATTACCGCCACGATCTTATCGATCTGACTTTCTCCGTTTGTTATCATATTTGCAATGGCATTTCTTTCCGCACACATTCCAAGCGTTGACGCAGTATCAATGCACACGCCGACATAGATATTTCCCTTCTTCGTAAGAATTGCAGCGGCAACCCCACCCGCGTCTATAAAAGGGGAAATCGTCCGAATGTTCTGCACCCTGACCGCAGCATTATATAATTCATCCCACATAGTGATCATCTCAGCTAATTTTCGTTATTTTGCCAATGTGTTTCAAATTTACGACAGAAATTATATCACAAAGGTGTGAACAATTCCAGTATAAAGTAAACAGCAAAAGTTCCCGCGCGGCGGGAGCCTTTGCTGTTTATATTTATTCAAATCAGGTCGATTTCGGTATAAGAAGCAGCTTACCCTGCATGTTCTCCGTGTCATTCATGGCCGAAATGCGCTCAACGCAGGAGTGGTATTTCTTTGCGAGTTCCCACACGCTCTCGTTTTCAGCCTTTACGAGCGTGAGAGCGGGAAAGGCTTCAAAATCATACGGCTTATCGTCGTCCGTCATGACGGAGCTGACCGACGAAAACTCGGTATACACACACTTTGTGCTGCTCAGCTCGACGGAGATATGCGCGTCTATCGCGTTCCCGTCAAGCCTCATGTTGACGTCGCCGAGCCTTGCCCCGAGTATTCTGCCCTCGGCGGGACATTCGCCGTCCGCGTCGAGAATACGTCTCACGGCGGAGATGTTCCCGCTCTTGGTGCGGTAAAGTACATCCGCGCTGACCGTGCAGCTGAGCTTCGTCTGCTGCTGAGTCACCTGATTGAGTGAGGTGAGTATGCACAGGACGTCGCCGCAGTCCTCGGAGGTGTTTATACGCTCATCCTTACTGAGGCGAATGATCTGGGTCTCTGACATGGTCGTATGCTGCCGTACCTCCATGCGGCACTGGGTCGGAAGCTCGTTGCTGTAGGCGTCGGTTATGTAGTTCACACTGCTCCGGCAGCGGCTGACCGCCTGCGTGACCGCGTGTATCTCGGCGTCAAGAGTCTTTTCCCCGTTTATATTGTCTATGAGGTCATAATATGCCGAGGTCAGCGTTATATATGCGGTGCAGCCCTCGGTATTCTCGCGGCCCGTGTCGATTATCTGTGAGAACGGCGCGGAAAACTGCGTCGTGATGGGGTAGCACTCCCCCGCCGTCATATAGCAGACGTTCAGGTCCGTGGTACCCTTTACGATTATCTTGCTGCCTATCATCTGTGTATCGGAGACGTTCAGCTCCGCGCGGCAGCACACGAGTCTTTCCGGCACCGGCTTTCCTGCCGGAAACACAAACTGTTCGTTGACCGCAAACGTCTTTTCACACACGGCGTTTATCAGCATTATCTCGCGCTGCTCATACTTTGTGTGCAGGGCAATGCTCTCGTTCTCGGGAAGAGAATTTTCTATACACACACTCTCCTCCCTGTAGCAGCTCAGCTCCCCGCTTATCTCGAACACGACCGACACCTTGCGGGGATTTAATATTCTCGCCTCGGAGTTCACTATGCTCAGCGATATCTGCGAGACGATATCCGCGTCCGCGTCAGCCACCTCGTAGTCGATATTGAACGCGCGGGAAACTCGGACAAACGAAACTCCGTCCTCCCCCTCCGTTATATACAGAAGCACGGCGGCCGCCTCGCCGCTCACGGACACACCGCGGGAGGTCACGTCCTTGCTTTTCAGCAGTACCTCCGTCTGCACGGAGACTATGCGTCCGATGTCGTCATTGGTATCGGGAACAACGCTCTCGACGCTTTCCTGAACTCTCTTAGTTTGGTGATACACCTCGCAAAATGCGCTTACCTTTTTATTTTCAAAGCAGATCTCCATAATAAACTCTCCTTGCTGTACAGTTTGTACAACATATGCTTCCGACGCGGAGATTATTACGGACGTATCACCTTAAGAAGAAGCTTCGCGATGAACCTCGGCATTTTAATAATATAGATATTCACTTCTATCCCCCCTTCAACAGCAGCGCATGAACCATATCCCGCCGCATATCAATGCCGCGCCGAGAAAAAACCACCAGAAATTGGTCGGAAGTATGAGCGCGAGCAGTATCACTATCCCAATGCCGATCGAGATACAGCCGCATACCCTGTTGCGTCCGCCGCGCATAAAAACCGCCCCCTGCGAAATGTAGTCGCTACATTATACGCAGGAAGGCGGTTTTGTGAAACGGTATCACTTTGTTTCCCAGAATTTATGCTGGGCACTGAGATCGTAAAGCCGTGTGTACGAGCCGTACCTGCTCTGGGATATCTTTCCCGCGGCGACCGCGGCGGTCACGGCGCAGCCCGGCTCTCGGAGGTGCGCGCAGTCGTTGAAGCGGCACTTTCCTATGTACGGCGCAAAGTCGATGAAGTCGTGCTGAAGCTCCTCCTTGGGGATGATGTTCATCATCTCGACCTCGAAGGAAGCAAAGCCGGGTGTGTCGGCAACAAAGGTATCATCCCCGATGTCGTAAAGCTCAACATGGCGGGTGGTATGTCTGCCGCGCCCGAGCTTTTCGCTCACCTCGCCGGTCTCTATCCTGAAATCCGGGACAAGGGCATTGAGTATGCTTGACTTGCCGACGCCGGAGTTGCCTGTAAAGGCGCACACTGTGCCGCGAAGCACCCGCCTCAGCTCGTCTGTCCCCTCGCCCGTCCGGGCGCTCGTGCGGACGACTGTGAAGCCGGCCTTTGTAAATATCCCGTACAGCTCATCCGCCTGGTCAAGGTCTGTCTTATTAATGCAGACGATGAGACGGCAGCCGGCCTCGGCGGCTATGACGGAAACGCGGTCAATGAGAAAAGGATCCGTAACGGGATTTGTATTGGCGGCGACGAAAACGAGCGCGTCGATGTTGGCGACCGCCGGCCTGATAAACCAGTTCCTGCGCTCGTCAACGCTCTCTATCCTTCCCTTTCCGGCGGAGTCAACGCTGCACTTTACCCTGTCTCCGACGAGCGGAAACGTGCCGTCCATGCGAAAGCGCCCGCGAGCCTTGCACTCGAGAATGCCATCCGCTGTGCGGACATAGTAGAACCCACTGAGCGCCTTGACGATAATTCCTGATACCATCTGTCTCTCAGCCGTCCTGTCCGGTCGATATCTCAAGGTATATCTTGGTATGCTGCTCCACCTCGGTAAATGCCTTCACGCTCTGCCCGATCACGATACCAGGGTTCATGGCGCTGCTTTTGCGCTCGGAGCCGCCGTAGCTCAGTCCGGCGCTTTCAAGCTTGGCAATCGCCGCCTCCTCTGAGATGCCCACGAGATTAGGTACCGAGACATAGCTGATCTCAGGTCCGGCGCTGACGGTGATATACACCGTCGACCCGGCGCTCAGCTGTTCGCCGGCCGATGGACTCGTGCTGATGACATAGTCGCGGGTCACGCTGTCGGAGGTCTCATTCTCTACCTCAACATAAAAGCCTGCCTGAGTGAGCGTCAGCATTGCCTCACGGTAGTCCATGTTGACGACGGAGGGGACCGCTGAGAGAGTCATGCCCGTGCTGACGGTAAGCTCAACGTCGATACCGTCGGAGCTTATCATCATGCTGCGCCCTGCCTCGGGAGACTGCGAGAGGACAAGTCCGGATTCCGTGTCGGTGTCAATAATATAGACTACCTTGAAGTTATAGCGGGACGAGAGGTCGGGGTTATTTATAACATACTCATAGTTCGTGCCGACGAAGTTCGGAAGCTCTATACGCTCCGCCGGGAGAAATATCTCCCTGAGCCAGAAGTTCCAGAGCGCCGAGAAGAGGGCCACCGCGAGCAGTATCAGTCCGAAGGTGCCGAGCAGATAGCTCACTCTTGCCGAGCGTCTGCGTCGGCGCTTATACGCGCTCTTTGACATCTCGCTCACGGAACGCACGGGGATAACGGCGGGGTTTTCATACTTCTCCTCGCCCTCCTCATTCTGCTGCGCCTGCGTGAATGCCTCGAGATCATTATAAAGCTCGGCGGCAGTCTGATAACGGTCCTCGAGCTTTGAACTCATAGCCTTGAAAACTATCCTCTCAAGCTCCGCCGGCGTACCCGGCACAAGCTCGTGCAGAGGAACGGCGTCCGCATTCATATGCTTCACCGCGATCTCACCAAGGGTGTCACCGGTAAACGGCTGCCTGCCGGTGAGCATTTCGTACATGACTACGCCAAGGGAATAGATGTCGCTGCGGGCGTCGGGACATTCTCCCCGCGCCTGCTCGGGCGCGATGTAGTGAATGGAGCCGACAGCCTGACCGTCGTTTTCATACAGCTCCAGCTCGTTTTCAAGAGCGGCGATTCCGAAATCGCCGACCTTGACCGTGCCGTCGCGCAGCAGCATGATGTTCTGCGGCTTGATGTCGCGGTGGATTATCCCGTGCTGGTGAGCATGGGAGAGCGCCTTCGCGATCTGTTTTGAATAGTGTACGGCCTCCTGCCAGCCAATGGCCCCGCGCCGGTCGATATACTCGCGCAGAGTGATACCGTCCACAAGCTCCATGACTATGTATTCCAAGTCATCGTTGTGGCTTACGTCGAGTACAGCGACGATATTGCTGTGTGAGAGCATGGCGACAGCGTGAGCCTCAGCCGCGAAGCGATGTCTGAACTCCTCGTCCATAGCCATCTCGTCGCGCATGATCTTGATCGCGACGTAGCGGTTCAGCCGGTGGTCGAGAGCCTTGTACACGACAGCCATGCCGCCCTCGCCGAGGACATCGACTATCTCGTATCTGCCGTCAAGCATATTGCCGATATATCTGTCGTTTTCGTTCATAGGTCTTCCCCCTTACCTTGTCACCGCGATAACGGTGACATTGTCGCCGGCGCCGCGTCTGAGCGCCGCGTCCACAAGGAGCCTGCAAAGAGTTTCCGGCTCGGGATTGTCAAGTGTGAAATCAAGTATCTCACTGTCCGTAAGCATATTTGACAGCCCGTCCGAGCAGAGGATAAGAGTGTCCCCGTTCTGCATGGTGAACTCGAAATAGTCCGACTTTACCTGCGGCTCCACGCCCAGCGCCCTCGTAATGACGTTCTTGCGCGGATGGAGTCGCGCTTCCTCGCGTGTTATGGCTCCGCACTCCACCAGATTCTCGACATATGAGTGATCTCTCGTTATCTGGTACATGGCCTCCTCCCGGCGGGAGATGAGGTATGCACGGCTGTCTCCGACATTGATAATATACCCCTTACCGGCGGATTCGATAAGTCCGCCGACGATGGTGGTACCCATGCCGGAAAAGGCCTCGTCAAACTTTGAGTACTCAAACGCGACGCCGTTTGCCTCCGCGCAGGCGTCCTGAAGGACCTCGCGGTATTTGCCCTTCGGCGTTCTGAGCTTGAGCTTTGCAAAAATATGCGCGACAAACGCCTTGTTCGCAAGCTGGCTCGCGATCTTGCCGGCGTTGGCGCCGCCCATGCCGTCGCAGAGGGAGACTATAATGCCGTTTTTCGTTGTGCATTTTTCAATGATGAAGCTGTCCTGATTGTCCTTTCGGACAGTTCCCTTGTCGGTGATACCGAAGCTTTTCATACTGCCCTCCCTTCTGCCGGCCGTGACCGGGATGTTTATTTTTTCAGCTGCATTTTCCGCCGCAGCTGTCCGCACGAGGCGTCCACGTCTCCGCCGAGCTTTCGTCTTACTGTGACGTTCACGCCGTTATCCTCAAGTATTTTTATGAACGCCTTCATGTGACCGGCGGTCGACGGCTTGAACTCGCGCTCTTCTACATGGTTGAGCGGGATCAGGTTCACATGGGCGCATACGCTCCGCGCGTGCTTCGCGAGGAGCCTCGCATGATATTCCGTGTCGTTTACGCCGTCGATCATCGCGTACTCGAACGAAATACGGCGGCCGGTCTTTTCATAATATCTCCTGCAGCATTTCATCAGTTCGTCCACGCCTCTGCCGCGATTGGCGGGCATAAGGCGCGAGCGCGTCTCGTCATCGGGCGCGTGGAGCGAGACCGAAAGAGTTATCTGGAGATCCCTTTCGGCAAGCTCGTCAAACTTCTCCGTAATGCCGCAGGTAGAAAGAGATATGTGCCGCATGCCGATGTTCATTCCCTGCGGGTGGTTGACAAGCTCAAGGAATCTCATAACGTTGTCAAAATTGTCGAGCGGCTCACCGATGCCCATCAGGACGATGTTTGAAATGGGCTTGCCGGAATCGATCTGCGAGAACATGACCTCGTCAAGTATCTCCGAGGGTCTGAGGCCGCGCACAAGTCCGCCGATGGTGGACGCGCAGAAGGCGCAGCCCTGACGGCAGCCGACCTGAGAGGAAACGCAGACCGTATTGCCGTGCTTATAGCTCATAACGACGGTCTCGACGGCATTGCCGTCGTACAGCTCCCAGAGGTACTTTATCGTCCCGTCGAGCTTGGAGACCTGCTTGCTCAGGACCTTCGGCCGGTAAAGGTCGAACTCCGCACCGAGCTTATCGCGCAGCGGCTTCGGGAGATCTGACATGGCGTCAAAATCCCTTACGCCGCGGCCGAGCCACGAGAATATCTGCTTTGCCCTGTATTTAGGTTCCCCCAGCTGCTGAAGCTCCTGCTCGATCTCCTCCGGCAGCATGGATAGTACGTCTTTTCCCATCATTTTTTCCTTCTGATCTTCGCGGCGAAAAAGCCGTCCGTACCGTCAACATTCGGCCAGAACGTATACATCCCGTCTGCGGACTTTATCCCTCCGGTCTCAAACGGCACGAGTTCATAGTCTTCGTTCTCCGAAAGGAAGCCATGCACGACCGCCTCATTCTCTTCACGAAGGACAGTGCAGGTGGAGTAGAGCAACGTCCCGCCCGGGCGGACATAACGCGAGAGATTGCGCAGTATCTCCGCCTGGATAGCCGGCAGCGCGGCGATCTCTTCCTCGCTCTTGTCCCGTATCTCGGGTTTTTTGCGTATCACGCCGATACCCGAACATGGTACGTCGGCGATGACGACGTCAAACTTCTCCGCCAGGCTTTCATTGAAAGCCTTCGCGTCGGCCGCCGCCGCCTCAATGATGTCTATTCCGAGGCGCTCAGCCCCGCTGCGGATGAGCGAGAGCTTTTTCTCGTGAATGTCGCAGGAGAGTATGCTCCCCCCATTTTTCATGGCTATCGCCGCCGCGAAGGATTTTCCGCCCGGCGCGGCGCAGGCGTCAAGGACGCGCATGCCCGGCTCCGGAGACGCTATCTCCACCGCCGTTCTCGCCGCGCGGTCCTGAACGTAAAAAAGCCCCTCTTCAAAGCCCGGAAGCTCCGTCACATTCCCGCCGGGAAGCTCGATACAGCCGTGCGGCGTTTCGAGGCTCACATACACTGTCTCGTTCCTTGCAAGGGCGCGAGCATAATCCTGCACGCCGATCCTGAGGGTATTCACCTGAATGCAGAGCTTCGGCGGGGTGTTGTCCGCGGCAAGAAAGCTCTCGGCGAAATCATAGCCGTGGGAGGCGATAAGCCTTTTCGTCAGCCACAGCGGGTGGCTGTATTTTATGCTCAGGTATTCCGCGCCGCCCTTTCCGGGTATCTCGGGCAGGCCGCCGGAGGCCGCCCTGCGCAATACTGCGTTAACAAGTCCCGAGGCTCTCGCGAAGCCTGCTTTTTTGCAGAGCCTCACGCTCTCGTTCACGGCCGCGCTGGCTGGGATCCTGTCGAGGAACAGGAGCTGGTAAACCCCCATTCTGAGGATATCTCTGACCTTCGGCTCAAGCTTTGCGCCGCAGAGGCTGTCGATATAAAAGTCGCACAGCGTGCAGTTTTGAAGCACGCCGAGGCAGAGCCGGGACGCAAGCGCGGCGTCGCGCCTGTCCAGCTCGTATTTTTTTATAACATTGTCGATGGAGGCGTTGGACCATGCTTTGTCCCTCCGGCAGCGCTCCAGCGCCGCCAGTGCCGCTTCTCTCGATGTCATGGCTTACTCCATTTTTATAGTATGGCCGCGCAGGAAATCTGCGGCCTTCATGCGCTTTTTGCCGGGGGCCTGAAGCTCCGTTATCATGAGCGTTTCACCGTCCGCACAGGCGATCTCGATGCCGTTTTCCCCCGTGGAGACCACTTGACCGGGCGCTTTATCGGTATGAGCGTCCGTATAGTCCGCGCCGAATACGCGGTAAACCGTGCCGTCAAGCTCGCACGTCGCGACCGGCCACGGCTGAAGCCCGTATATCCATTTGAGTACGGCACGCGGCCTTTTGTTCCAGTCGATGGGCGAATCCGACTTGTCGAGCATGGAGACATAGCTCGCCCTCTCATGATCCTGCGGAGTGCGCGGCGCGGTGCCGTTTTCAATGTCACGCAGAGTCTTGACAAGAAGCTCTGCTCCCATGACCTTCAGCCGCTCGAAAAGCTCACCGGAGGTCTCCTTTTCTCCGATGGGAGTCTCGGCGGTGTAAATGATGTCACCTGTGTCCATTTCGCTTGCAAGGTACATGGTAGTGACGCCCGTGACCTCGTCGCCGTTCAGGACGGACCACTGTATGGGGGCGGCCCCTCTGTATTTCGGCAGGAGCGAGCCATGGACATTTATCGCGCCGTATTTCGGCAGCGCCAGTATATCGTCCGGCAGGATACGCCCGTAGGCAACGACGACGAGGATGTCGGGTTCAAGGCTTTTCAGCATTTCGAGTGCCGTCCCGTCGCGCATTTTTGCCGGCTGGAACACCGGAATGCCGTGCCTTTCCGCAAGCTGCTTCACCGGTGAGGCCGAAAGCTCCATTCCCCTGCCCTTGGGCTTGTCAGGCTGAGTGAACACGCCGACCACGTTGAAGTGTTCGTCGAGGAGCTTTTCAAGCGACGCCTCGGCGAAATCCGGCGTTCCCATAAAAACTATACGCATTTTACTCCTCACCACCGCGTTCAATTTCCTCCTTGGAGAGCATTCTGCTCGCCTTGGATGTAAAAACGATACCGTCAAGATGGTCGATCTCATGGCAGAAGCAGCGCGCGGTAAGGCCGGTACCCTCGACCTCGAACCATTCGCCGTATCTGTCCTGAGCGCGGACCTTGACGTTCATCGGGCGCTTTACCATCCCGTATTCCCCGGGAACGCTCAGGCAGCCCTCGGCCCCGTCCTGCTCACCGGAGGTCTCGACGATCTCCGGGTTTATAAGCTCGATGATATATTCGTCCTCTTCGTTCTCGACATTGGTCTCGATGACCAGCACGGCGCGGCGAAGCACGCCCACCTGTGGTGCAGCAAGACCGACGCCGCCGGCCTCCTCGAGCGTATCCGCCATATCGTCAAGGAGCTGATGAAGGCGCGAATTGAATGCGGTCACGGGGCGGCTCTTTTTATAAAGCCCCGGCTGTTCCTTGGTAAGGATGTTGCGTAAAGCCATATCTCTCTCCGTTCTGCCGCAGCGCGGCTTTATAAAACTAATCGTTCGGGTCGTTGTCGGCGTACACTGATATGCCCTTGAAGCTCTTATCCGTGCTGCATTCTATGACCGTATTGGCGATGATCGCGCGGATCTGGGCGTCCGCCGTGCAGCAGATGTTTACCCTGTATCTATAGCGGTTATTAACTCTCACCACCGGTAGAGGGGCCGGGCCGAGAATGACCGTATCCGCCCTGCCGGCGGCGGCTCTCTCGATCCTCGCCTTGATAAAGCGGCAGGCGGCGATGACCCTGCTCTCGTCCGTGCCTGAGGCGGTAACGGCAAGAAGGTCACAGAACGGAGGTATGTTCTGCAAGCGCCTCAGTTCTATCTCCGAATTGTAAAAATCCTCGTAATCCTGTCTGGCCGCCTGCTGTATGGTCTCGTTATTGGGCGTAAAGGTCTGGATTATCGCGCGGCCGATCTTCTGGCCCCTGCCGCTTCGTCCGACGACCTGGGTTATAAGTGAGAACGTCCTCTCGCTCGCGCGAAAATCGCCCGAGTAGAGGCTCTGGTCGGCAGAGATCACGCCGACGAGCGTGACGTTTTCAAAGTTAA
>ERZ1026856.342-NODE-342-length-30774-cov-19.050783_pt1 | contig 30774 bp, 33 predicted proteins | sample MGYA00380158_ERZ1026856 | MGnify/ENA primary metagenome ERZ1026856 (study PRJEB33269, sample SAMEA4719794) | human gut metagenome | biome: human-associated habitat; feature: organic feature; material: feces | place: Cameroon | collected 2013-10 ...
AATAAAAATATAACTGAGTTTTTTAATGTTTTAAAAAACGAAGAAAACATATTTGTGTGTGATTTTGTTAATAAAGATTATTTTTGGCTTAACAAAGTCATATTAAAAAGTCTTGTATAAATTCAATATTTTTAGTAAAATGTTATTGTGAAAGGATGATTATATATATGCTAGCAAATATTTTATGGTGTTTAATTGGTCTTGTTGTAGGATTAGTTGCAGGATTTTTTGGTGCCCGTGCATTTATGAAAAAGTACTTAAAGAAAAATCCACCAATAAATGAAAAAATGATAAAAATAATGATGCAACAGATGGGAAGAACACCAAGTCAAAAACAAGTAAATCAAATGATGAAAGCAATGAACAGAATACAATAAAAGGTTCAGTGCTTTTTAATTTCTACATATAAATTTAAAAAATAACAAGTAAGTATCACATTCATGTCAAAAAGTGTAAAGAATTTTGCACTTTTTTAAGTTCTTATGTTATAATGCTTTATAGGTTAAAGAAGATAAGGAGATGGTTTTTTATGGTAAAATATGATGAATCATCAATTAAAATATTAGAAGGTCTTGAGGCAGTAAGAAAAAGACCAGGTATGTACATAGGTTCTACTGACAAGAGAGGTTTACACCATCTAGTATGGGAAATAGTTGATAATGGTATTGATGAAGCAATTAATGGATATGGTAATCACTTAACCGTTATAATTCATAAAGATGGCTCTGTTTCAGTGTCAGATGAAGGACGTGGTGTTCCGGTAGGTAAGCATGCATCAGGCAAGTCAACTCCTGAAGTTATATATACAGTACTTCACGCAGGTGGTAAATTCCAAGAAGGTGGTTATAAGGTTTCCGGCGGACTTCACGGTGTTGGTGCATCAGTTGTTAACGCACTTTCTAAATGGATGAAAGTTAGTATATGCCGTGATGGTGGTAAGTATGAAATTTCATTTAAAAACGGGGGACATTTAGACTCTGATTTAAAAAAGGTAGGAATAACAAATAAAACAGGTACAACGGTTAGATTTATGCCGGATGATTCCATATTTAGTACAACAACGTTTTCGTTTACTACAATATGTGAAAGAATGCAAGAGTCAGCCTTTTTAATAAAGGGACTTATGATAGATGTTATAGATGAAGAAGATGAAAAAGAGGCACATTATCATTATGAAAGAGGATTAGAAGAGTTTGTTTCTTATTTAAATGAAGGTAAAAAAGTACTTCATAACGTAGTTGGTTTTGATGCTGTTAAAAATAAGATAGAAGTAGAGTGTGCTCTTCAGTATACCGATTCATATAGTGAAAACGTTGTATCATTTGTTAATAACGTTAAAACAAGTGATGGTGGAAGTCACGAAGTAGGACTTAAAAGTGCTCTTACAAAAGTATTTAATGATTATGCAAAAAATAATGGATACTTAAAAAATAAGGATAAAAACTTTGAAGGAACTGACGTAAGAGAAGGCTTAACCGTTGTTTTATCGCTTAAGATACCTGAAGATTTATTACAGTTTGAAGGACAAACAAAAGGAAAACTTGGAACTCCGCTTGCTAAGACGGTAGTAGAGCAAGTAGTCTATGAAAAGATGCAGTACTTCTTAGAAGAAAACAAAGCTGTTGCAACTGATATAATCAATAAAGCGTTAAAAGGAAAGGCTGCAAGAGAAGCTGCAAGAAAAGCAAGAGAAGAAGCAAGAAAAGGTAAATCTAAGAATTCTAAAGAAAAGAATTTATCTGATAAATTAGCTCCTGCAACTAAAAAGAATCCAAAAAAGAACGAATTATTTATAGTCGAGGGTGATTCAGCAGGTGGTAGTGCAAAAACGGGAAGAGAAAGAAGTTATCAAGCAATCCTTCCTCTTCGTGGTAAGGTTTTAAATACCGAAAGATGTACGATGGAAGAAGCTTATAAAAACGCTGAGATAAACACTTTAATCTATACCATAGGAGCAGGTGTTGGATCTAGTTTTCACATTGAAGATTGCAATTACGATAAGATAATAATAATGACCGATGCCGATGATGATGGTTGTCACATACAGGTTCTACTTGTAACGTTCTTCTATCGTTATATGAGACCTTTAATTGAAGCTGGTAAGGTATATATTGCAAATCCACCACTTTATAAAATATCATTTGGTAAAAAAGAAGAAGTTTACGCATACTCTGATGAAGAATTAAAAGAACTTACTAAAAACCGTAAAACAGAAGATTTACAAAGATATAAAGGTCTAGGTGAGATGGATGCTAATCAGCTTTGGGAAACTACCATGGATCCTTTAAAAAGAAGTTTAATTAAGGTTAAGATAACTGATGTTGCTTTAGCGGAGAAAAGAGTATCAATTCTTATGGGTGATAAAGTAGAACCTAGAAAAGAATGGATTGAGGAAAACGTAGACTTTACTTTGGAAGATAACTATGAAATTAAGGCAAGAGGGTAAAAATATGAGTGAATTATTAAAAAGAATTGAAGAATATTCCCTTGAAGAAATAATGGGAGAACGTTTTGGTAGATATTGTAAGACAATTATTTTAGACCGTGCCTTACCAGATGTAAGAGATGGGTTAAAACCGGTTCAAAGAAGAATATTATATGGTATGTATAAATCAGGTAATACCTATGATAAAAAGTATCGTAAAAGTGCTAAGGCAGTAGGAGAGATAATGGGTAATTACCATCCTCATGGAGATTCTTCTATATATGATGCAATGGTAAGAATGAGTCAAGATTGGAAAATGGCAACCCCTTATATTGATATGCATGGTAATAATGGCTCTATGGATGGTGATGGAGCAGCTGCAATGCGTTATACAGAGGCTAGATTATCAAAAATAAGTAACGTACTTTTAAATGACATAAATAAAGATACTGTTGAGATGGCTCCAAACTATGATGATACTTTAATGGAACCAGTTGTACTTCCAGCAGGGTTTCCAAATCTTTTAGTAAATGGATCAACGGGTATTTCAGCAGGTTATGCAACTAATATTCCACCACATAACCTAGGTGAAGTAATAGATGCTTGCATAAAAAGAATAGACTCACCAAACTGCAGATTAGATTCTATTTTGGAAGTTATGAAAGGCCCTGATTTTCCAACTGGTGGTGTAATTGAAGGTACAAAACAAATTAAAGAAGCATACGAAACAGGTAAGGGTAAGATAATCATTAAATGTAAGTATGAACTAGTAAAAGAAAAAGGAAAAACAAGTATCGTTATAACAGAAATACCTTATGAAGTTAATAAGGCAAGTTTAGTTAAAAAGATGAACGATATTAGAATTGATAAAAAAATAGAAGGCATATTAGATGTAAGAGACGAAACATCAAGGGGCGAACTTAGAATTGTAGTAGAATTAAAAAAGGACGCTAATACTGATTTAATTGTTAATTACTTGCTTAAAAATACGGATATGCAAATATCTTACAGCTTTAATATGATTGCAATTGCAAAAAGACGACCAAGACAACTTGGAGTGCTTCAAATATTAGATTATTTTATAGATCATAGAAAAGAAGTGGTAAGAAGAAGAACTAAGTTTGACTTAGATCACGCTAAAGATAGATATCATATCTTAGAAGGACTACTTAAAGCAATTAGCATTTTAGATGATGTTATAAGAGTAATTAGGGCATCAAAAAATAAAGCAGATGCAATTATTAATTTAGTTAAAGAGTTTTCATTTACTGAAAAGCAAGCAACTGCTATCGTAATGTTACAATTATATAGACTAACAAATACCGATATAACTGATGTTCAAAATGAAATGAGAGCGTTAGAAGATGCTATAAAAGAATATGAACTTATCATATCTAATGAAGATGAACTTAAAAAGGTAGTTAAAGATGAGCTTAGAAAAGTTAAAAAAGAGTTTGCTTATCCTCGTAAAACAGAAATTAAAGATGAGATAACAGAAATAAAAATAGATATGACAGATATGATTTCAAAGGAAGATGTTATTGTTGTAGTAACAAGTGAGGGATACGTAAAACGTGTATCTAAAAAATCTTATTCTGCTTTAAACGGTGAAGAAACAGCATTAAAAGATGGTGACTACGTAATAGGTTTATTTGAGCAAAATACACTAGATACTTTACTATTATTTACTAATAAAGGTAATTATTTATATATTCCAGTTCATACTCTTCCAGAGTTAAAATGGAAGGATTTAGGAAAACACGTAAGTAATTTAGTTCCTATAAAAGAAGATGAAAAAATAATAAAAGCTCTTGATATTAGTAAATTTGATGATAGAGAAATAATTACGTTTACTTCTAATGGTATGACTAAAAAGTCCATTTTAAAAGACTTTGTTGTACAGCGTTATTCTAAACCAATTATGTTTATTAAGCTAAAAGATAATGATGAAGTAGTAGATGTTTTAATGGAACCTTATAACGAAATATTTATTGCAACTAAAAAAGGTTATGGCCTTTGGTATGATAGATCCGAAATACCATTAATTGGTCTTAAGACAGCAGGCGTTAAAGCAATTAACTTAAAAGATGATAATGTATCTTCAGCTTGCGTTTTTGATGGTACTTTTGAATACGTAACGGTTATTACTCATAAAGGACTTGCAAAGCGTATTAAACTATCCGAGTTTGAAAAGACTACGCGTGCTAAAAGAGGATTACTATTATTAAGAGAAGTAAAGAGTAACCCTCAAGAAGTAATAAAGGTATATGTTAGTGATGCTAAAAAGATGATTATGTTAGTAAGTGATAATGATACAAAACAAATAAAATTAACAGAAATACCAATAATGGATAGATATTCAACAGGTTCTACGATAACAAAGAAAAAAATAGATAACGTATATGAAATAGTTAATCTTACAAAAGATGATGTAACAGATAAAAAAGAAGTAACAAAATCAGTTACTAAAGAAGATGCAAAAGAAAAAAAAGAATTATCACTAAAGGAAATAGATGATAGATTTATGACTATAGATGATTTTTTAGATAATTTTGATTAAAGCAAGAAGTTTTAACTCTTGCTTTTTATTAGCAAATAATTATAATATATAGCAAAAGAAGGAGATACTGTTATGAAATATGATGATATTTTAATAAATATGCTTTATAAATTTTTATCTTTATTTAAAATTACAGTAGATGAATATATAAAAGAAGATGTACCATTTTTATTAAAATTGGGTAAAAAAATAGAACTATATGATTATAATTACAATAATGTAGGCTATGCTTACTTACAAGATAAAAAAATCATTATCCAAGTAATGTTAGAAAATTATTATTTAAATGCCGTAGCAAGAAAATTAGAAAATGAGACTTATGAATATAAATATTCAATTTTAAGTACTAATTTCAAGGATATTTTATATGGTAAATATTCTACTAAAAGAGGAGAAAAATTAGATAGAGTGCTAGTATCTAATATGGTAAGTATATTTAAAAATAAAGAATTTATATATAAATCTGAGTTTGATACTTTAAAAAATACTATAAAGTTGTTTGATATTCAGAATAAAGAATCAGCTTTTTATAGGAATAATGAATTTACTCATTCAAAAAATAATGAAGTAGTTAAAATCCTTAATAAAAATGGAGAATTTGAGTATTATGTTGCTAATGATACTGATGAAAAAGGAATTTATGGATATTCTTTTGTTGGTAATTTTGGATATAATTATACTCCTTATGAGGAAGAATTTAGAAAAATAATAGATGAAATTGATCCTGATTATTTTACTCTTTTAAATAATCAAAAGAAACTAATCAATACTTTCTGTGATGGCCTTTTTGAAAGTATTTGTGTTAAATCTCTAAAAAATTATAATAAAAATCAATTAAAGGCTATGCTAGACATAGATTTTAGTACTTTCCAGAAGCCTTTTGTTAAAAAACTAAAATAACTGCCATACAATATAGTGGTGGTTTTTTTTGTATGTATTGTTTAAAATCTGGAATATAAATCTTGATTTAGAAAATTATTTTAAGTGTAATATATATGATATGTTTTTAAATGATTATTGCTTAGAATACTTTTTAATATTAAAAGAACTTTATCCTAATGGGAAAATGGTAATAGAAAAAAATAAAGATCATTGTGCTATATTAATTAATGATGTGGTTTATGATGTGTTAGGAGTAGAAGATAATAACTTATTTTATATTGCTTTAGAAGATGATGAAAATTATGTATACAGTTTTTATAAAAAATTTGATTTAAATGTAAAATTAGGTTTACAAAAATATTTAAATCGCAACAGTAAAACATTAAAATATTAAAAAAATTAAAATATTTTGTTATAATGATAAAAGAAGACAATTTAATTATTTTATTTCTTGTATCATTCTTATGGGTGATAATATGAGAGTTAAGGTATTTGATTGTGAAAATGAAAAGGATTTAGAAGAAAATGTTAATAACTTTTTAATTAGCAAAGAAGTAGTTGATATAAAGTATCAGCTATCAGTCGCTGTGTGTGGTGAAGAACAAATATATTGTTTTTCAGCTATGATAATATATATAGATAAAGGATGATTTAAGTGAAAAAAAATAGTTTTATAAATGGTGCTTTAATTGCAACTATAGGTATTGTTGCAACCAAGTTTTTAGGCATTATATATGTAATTCCATTTTACGCAATAATAGGTGAGGAAAACATAGCTTTATATGGCTATGCGTATACTATATATAATTTATTTTTATCTTTATCAACGGTTGGAATACCACCTGCTATGAGTAAGTTAATAAGCGAATATAATACTCTTGAATACTATAATACTAAAGAAAGAGCGTATAAATTAGGTAAGAGATTATTAATTATTCTTGGAATAATATTATTTATTTTAATGTTTTTAGGAGCCCCAGTAATCGCTAATCAAATAATGGGCGATAACACTGGTGGAAACTCTAAGGAAAGTATAACTTTTGTAATTAGAATTATATCAACGGCAATCCTTGTTGTTCCTTATTTAAGTGTTACAAAAGGTTACTTACAAGGACATAAATTTATTACACCACCTTCGGTAAGTCAGGTAATAGAACAAGTAGTTAGAATATCAGTTATTTTAATTGGAAGTTATTTATGTATGAGAGTATTTAAAGTAGGGGTTGTAAATGCTATTGGAGTAGCAGTATTTGGAGCAACTATAGGTGCTTTAGTTGCGCTTTTCTACCTGCTTATTAAGATGAAAAAACATAAAAAAGAACTTGTTATAACAAATGAGAAAAAGAAAGAAGAAGAAAAAATTACGAATAAGGCAATTGTTAAAAAATTACTTATTTATTCTATTCCATTTATTTCTTTTGGTCTTGCTCTTTCTGTATATGATTATATAGATATGACAACTATTATTAATACACTTACTAAAATTGGATTTAAAACAAAGGATGCAGAAAGTATAATAGGGGTTATTAATACAACTGGAAATAAACTAAATAGTGTTGTGCTTGCTATATCAACTGGTCTTATGACAAGTCTTGTTCCTAATATAACATCTAGCTTTGTTAAAGGTGATAAAAAAGATGTAAAGAAAAAAGTTGAGCAATCATTTCTAATGCTTTTATATGTTACTATGCCAATGGCTATAGGGCTTTCTATTTTAGCAGGTCCTGTATTTACTGCTTTTTATGGAGCAAGTACATGGGGACCTAGAGTCTTTTGTGTTACTATATTTGTAGCTTTGTTTAGATGTATGTTTACAACATCAGTTTCAATTACACAATCACTAAACAAATTTAAAAATGTATTTATAAGTATAATTATAGGAATATTAGTTAAACTTATACTTCAAATTCCTTTTATATATTTATTTAATAATATAGGTTTATATCCATTTTGGGGAGCTACGTTTGCAACGTTTTTAGGACTTACGACGTCAGTAATATCTAACTTAATAGTTATTAATAAAACTGTTAAGTTAGATTTTAAATCTTTCTTTTTGAAAATGTTTAAATTTATATATCCCCTTACTATTATGGTGATAGTTTTGTTACTAATGAGAAATATATTACCTTTTAATTTAACAAGTAGGTTTACATCTATTATAACAATTATGCTATATGCTATAGTAGGTGCTATTATATATTTTTCTATTACCATAAAAAACGGAGCCTTTGAAAGTATATTTGGTAATAGATTAATAAGAAAATTAAAAATAAAAAAATAATACGTGTTATAATAAAAGAAGATAAAAATTATTTAAGAGAGGTATTTATATGGGTTTATTAGAAGCTATAGAAAAGGATTTAGATGAATTTGATATAAAAAACGAAAATGAACTTAGGATATATTTGCGTTATTTACTATCTCAAGCTTATATGGGAGCAAGTGGAGAGACAAACACACATAAGTACATAAAAGATCAAATAATTAATGGAAAGGATTTTAAAAAAGAGTTAAAAAACTTAGTTTATAATGGTGAAAATATTTTAAATGCAGAACAGCTTTTTAATGAAATAACTGAAAGCGTTTTATCTAATTACATGAAAAAAAATAATGTTGCAAGTTTAGATGATGCTGTTTTAAAAATGCTTGATTATTATAGTAATAGTTTTGATACAAATAATATAGATAATACTATATTTGTATCAAAGCAAATACTTGATAATTATTTTATAAAAGGTTTAATTAATGCTTTTAGTTCAAAAAATGGAACTAGAGATTATATTAAAAATACATCAGAAAGTGATTTGATTAATCAAATGAAGCTAAAGACTAAGTTAAATTCTTCTTTGCAAGAAGAAGAACAATTAGAATTATTAATATCTTCATATGCAAATTTTGTTGGAACAGAGTACTATAATAAACAAAAGAAAACACTCTATGATAAAAATGGATTATTAACTATTAAAGAAATGTTAATAAATGAAATAAAAAAATTATCATTAAACGATAGGCAAAAAGAATATTTAAAAGATGAATTAGAAAAAGGAAACATTGATATATTAGACAGGTATGTTGACCCTAATTTACTAAGTAAATACAAAATATTATCAAGTGAAAGTAATAAACATTATAAAATGTAAAAAGTCTACTTAAAAAAGTAGACTTTTTACATCATATACATTTCTCCACTATAGTTATCATTATTTTGTGTTGTTTGATAAGGTGAAGTATTTCCTTGTGGGGTTTGGTAGTTTTGCATATTGTTATTTTGGTATGGATTTTCTAATCTTGATATTCTATTTTCTAGTACTCTAACTTTTTTTTCTAAAGAATTTACTTTATTTTCTAAATTAGAATAATTATCGTTCATAAAATTAGGAAACATCATCATGTTTGTTGGCATACCTAAATTTGAAGCAAAAGGCATCATACCACCATTGAAATTACATCTTTGATCTTTCATTTATATTCCTCCTAATAAAAGCTTTCAATTAATTATATGAATTTTTAGACTTTTGGTGTATAATTAAGTAGGTGATAATATGAAAAATAGAGGTTTTACTTTAATAGAACTTTTAGCAGTGATAGTTTTGCTTTCTATAATAATGGTAATTGTAACAACTAACGTAATAAAAAGTGTAAAGGATTCTAAAGAGAAAATGAAATATATAGCTGCAAAAGAAATAGTTGAAATGTCAGAAGCTTATTTTGCCATTAATAGTGATAAAACAGAAGCTAGCATTAGTGATTTAAAAGATTATTTAGAAAAAGATGCGACTAATCCTAAAACAGGAGAGAATGATTTGTTAATAAATGGTACTTCTCAAAAAGTTTGTAAAGATTCTTACTCATCAAATTCTCAAAATAAATATAGTAACAATAGTGAGAAAGGATATTTTTTTGACGGATACTTTTATAGTTTAGATGGGATTTGTCCATCCTTAGATTAAAAATAAAAATACTTCATTTAAGCAATTGAAGTATTTTTATTATGCTACATTATTTTTTCTAAATTTTTTAGCCTCTTTGGTGCTCATTATTACGGTTACACCATTTAAAGTTACTTTTTGCATGTTAACTTTTTGTCTCATTTTAGTTGTATTTAAAGCATGAGAGCGTTTGTTACCAAATAATGGTTTTTTGTTTGACATTTTTTTAGCCATATTTAATTCCTCCTTAAAGTGCGTCTTTGCTATCTAACTTTACCATATTATGGTTAATTAGTCAAATTAAAATATGAAAAAAAATTTTTTTGTAGTAAAATATTATTAGAAGGAAGTGGTATACTTATGAATTATACACCTTTATGGATAAAGACAGATTATTCTATTTTATCAAGTTTAATAAAGATAGATGATTTAATAAGTACACTAAAAAAACTTAATTTTAAAAGTGCTGCAATATGTGATGATAACTTATATGGTGCTATGGAGTTTTATACTAAGTGTATTAAAAATGATATAAAACCAATTATAGGTCTTGAAGTTAATTTAGATTATACTATCCTTTTATATGCAAAAAACTATAAAGGATACCAAAACTTATGTAATATAAATACACTTATAAATGAAAATAAATTTTCATTTGATGAACTTATAAAATATATAAATGATTTAGTACTTGTCTTGCCTTACAAATACAAAGATAAAAGAGATTTTTATATACCATATACTAAAGATTTATTTATTGGATATAAAACTGCTGATGAAGAAAAAAAGATAAATGGTAATAAAGTGTATTTAAATAAAACGCTCACATTAAAAAAAGAAGATTCTAAGTATTTAAAATATTTATATAAAATAAAAGATCAAGATTATACTGAAGGAGAAGATGTATCTTTTATAGAGCAAGTTGATGTGTTATCTTCAAAAACAACTAACTATGTTAGTGCACTATGTAATTTAACTATTTTAAAAAAGAATGATTTACTTCCCGTTTATAATAATGATTTAGAATTTAACAAAGAAAAGTATTTAACAGATTTATGTATAACAGGGCTTAAAAAAAGACTTAATGGTAATGTTTCTTTAAAATACGTAGAAAGATTAAAATATGAACTTTCTATTATTTCAAAATTAAATTTTTGTAATTATTTCTTAGTTGTTTGGGATTATGTTAAATATGCAAAGAAAAATGGAATAATGGTGGGACCGGGTAGGGGTTCTGCAGCATCAAGCCTTGTTTCGTATTCACTTGGAATAACTGATATAGATCCTCTTAAATATGATTTATTGTTTGAAAGATTTTTAAATCCAAATAGAGTTACTATGCCTGATATAGATATAGACTTTGATGCGGAAAAAAGAGATGAAGTAATAAAATATGTAGAAGAAAAGTATGGTAGAAAACATGTATCTGGAATAATTACTTTTTCTAATTTGCTTGCAAAACAAGTTATTAGAGATGTTGCTAGAATATTTAACGTAAGTGGGTTTAAAATTGACAATTTACTTAAGAACTTTGATGATAAAAAAGATTTATCTTATCAGTTAGAAAATATAAACGTAAAAAGAATATTAAGTAATGATGAAGTTTTAAGAAAAATATATGATGTATCACTTCATTTAGAGGGACTTAAAAGACATATTTCTAAACATGCTGCAGGAGTTATTATATCAAATAAAGAACTTTCTAATTATGTTCCATTACATCTTGATTCTGATGGTTCATATATTTGTGGATATACTATGAATTATATAGAGGATATAGGTCTTTTAAAAATGGATTTTTTAGGGCTTAAAAATCTTACTATAATAGATAAAGTAATTAAAAATACAAATATTAAATTTAGTGATATACCACTCGATGATAAAAAAACATATAATTTGTTTATAAATGGTAATTTAGATGGTGTGTTTCAATTTGAATCTCAAGGTATGAAAAAGTTTATCATGGAATTAAAACCATCTAATATAAGTGATTTAATTGATGCTGTAGCACTTTTTAGACCAGGACCTATGGAAAACATAGATACATATGTAAAAAGACGTCATAAAAAAGAAAAAATAACTTATATAAATGAAGATTTAAAAGAAATTTTATCTTCTACTTATGGAATAATTATATATCAAGAACAGATAATGCAAATTGCAAGAAAAATGGCTGGTTTTTCATATGCTAAGGCAGATGAGTTAAGGCGTGCAATGAGTAAGAAGAAAGAAGATTTATTATTATCTTATAAAGAAGAATTTATAATAGGTGGTATGAATAAAGGTTATGATAAAGAAACATTAGATAAAGTATATAATTTGATTCTTAAGTTTGCTAATTATGGGTTTAATAAAGCACACTCAGTTAGTTATGCAATAATAGGTTATAAAATAGCTTATTTAAAGGTTCATTATCCACTTTACTTTGAAACTGAGATTTTAAATAATATTATTGGTGTTTCAAATAAAACAAAACAAATTATTGACGAATGTAAGAGATTGGATGTTAGCATTAAAACCCCTAATATAAATTTATCAACAGATAAATATATAATTCTAAATAATGAACTTTTGTTTCCTTTGTCAGTAGTAAGAGCAATAGGCGTTTTAACAGCAAGAGAAATAGTTAATGAAAGAAATTTAAATGGAAATTTTACGTCTTATTTAGATTTTGTTAGAAGATGTTATAAATTAGGACGTGATGTTTTAAGAAATCTTATATTATCTGGAGCATTAGATATATTTAATAAAACTAGAAGAACATTAATAGAAAATTTAAATGAAGCAATTAATTATGCGGAGTTATGCTACAATTTAGATGAAAGCTTAGTCTTAAAACCAGAAATAGAAGATTACGAAGAATATAGTAAAGATGAGCTTACAAAACAAGAAATAGCTTTATTTGGTTTTTATATAAGTAATCATCCAACTAGTAAATATATAACAAGCAATAGTATAACAAGTAATTTACTAGATAAGTATTTTGACAAAATGATAGAAATGGTTTTATATATTGAAAGAAAAAAAGAAATTAATACAAAGAAAAATGAAAAAATGATGTTTTTAAATGCTAGTGACTCATATGGAACAGTAGAATTAGTTATGTTTCCTAAAACTTATAACAAATTCTTTAACATACCAATTCCAGGAACCTACAAAGTATATGGTAAGGTAGAAAAAAGATTTTCTAAACTTCAACTTGTAATTTTTGATATTAAAAAAATATAAAAAAGCCTAAAAAATTAGAGGTTTTTTTATTACTTTGTCAAACTATATAATTAGAGATGTTTAAAAGATAGAAAAAAATTATTAACTTGAAAAGAATAAAAGAAATGTATTATAATAAAAGAAGATTAAATCTTTATGAAAGAAAATTATTAAATGTGTTAAAAATCATTTAAATAAGTTTTAAAATATATTAAAATAAAATTTAAGGAGGCCTACCATTATGAGAGAATTAAATATTTTACCAGCGGATACTTTCGTAGTGGTAAATAGAACCATATTAAATGAAAATGATAGAAAAATAATAAGTATGTTATATCAACCAATAATAGGATGTATTGCAACGGATTTATATTATACTTTATGGGCTGATTTAGATAAATCAGAACTTTTAAGTGGTGAATATACTCATCATCATCTAATGACTTCTTTAAGAATTAAAATGGATCCAATAATAATGGCAAGAAAAAAATTGGAAGCGATTGGGCTTTTAAAAACGTTTTTAAAAGAAGGTAATCCTAATTCATATGTATATGAATTATTTTCTCCAATATCGGCGGTAGAATATTTTAATCATCCTATATTAAATGTTGTTTTATATAATAATGTAGGTAAAAAAGAATATGAAAACTTACTTAAATATTTTAAAGTTCCTAAAATTAACTTATCTTCATATAAAGAGATAACCTCATCTTTTGATGAAGTTTTTGAAAGTGCTCCAGGAACTCTTTACGATAACTTAAATACCGATTTACGAACTAACAAAACAGGACAAATAAAAATAGATAGTGAATTTGACTTTGATTTATTAATATCTTCTGTACCAAATGGTTTAATAAGTAATAAGACGTTTAGCAGGGAAGTTAAAGATTTAATTTGCAATTTATCTTATGTGTATAATTTAGATGCCTTGGAGATGAAACCTTCCATACTAAATTCTATAAAGGAAAATGGTCTTATAGATAAAAACGCTCTAAGAAAGAACGTAAGAAATTATTATAGGTATGAAAATGATAATAAGCTTCCTTCACTTATATATAAAAGTCAGCCTGAATATTTAAAAAATCCGATAGGAAAAGATGATAAAAGGGCTAAGATGATATATGTATTTGAAAATACAAGTCCTTATAATTTTCTTAAAGGAGCTAATAAGGGTGCTAAACCGGCAGAAAGAGACCTTAATATTTTAGAAGGACTATTAACTGATTTTAAATTAAATCCGGGAGTTGTTAACGTATTAATTGATTATGTTTTAAAAATAAACAATAAAAAGCTTACTAAAAATTTTATAGAAGCGATAGCTTCACAATGGAAAAGGCTTAATATAGAAACCGTAGATGAAGCTATGAAGGCAGCTGAAAAAGAATATAAGAAGTCAAAGGTTGTAATTGAAGATAAAAAATATATAAAACAATCAAACGAAGTATTACCAGAATGGTTTGACAAAAAAATAGAAAAGAAAAAAATAAGTGAAGAAAATGAGAAATCACTTAAAGATATGTTAAAAGAATTTTCATAAAGGATTGATAAGTTATGCAAAACATAAATAAAGTAGTAAAAGAAGAAAATGATTTAAATTATAAATTAAAGATTTCTTATGAAGAAGAAAAAAAAGATTTAGATTTTAAAAAAATTTGTGATAGTATCAATTTAAACGATGATGAATTAATGAAATATACATCATTAATTAAAGAAGCTTCTTTAGAATATAAAAATTGTAAATCTTGTAAGGGACTTTTTATGTGCAAAAACAATATGAATGGATATTGTTATTTTCCTTCATTAGAAGATGGAAAATTAAATTTTTCATATGTTTCTTGTAGATATAAAAATAAACTAATAAATGAAAATAAGTATCAAAAAAACGTTACTTGTTTTGATATTCCAAAAGAAATAAAAGAAGCTAAAATGAAAGACATTTACACAGATGATGAATCAAGATTTGATACGATAACTTATCTTACTAATTATATAAAGAATTATAAGAAAAATATATTAGATAAAGGACTTTTCTTACATGGTAATTTTGGAGCTGGTAAGACATATTTAGTTGCGGCAATGTTTAATGAACTAGCTAAATTAAATGTCAAAAGTACTATAGTATATTGGCCAGAATATTTAAGAAGTTTAAAATCTAGTTATTCCTCATCTTCTTCTGATGAATTTAAAAATAAATATAATGAAGTTAAGTATGCCAAGTTTCTTTTAATAGATGATTTAGGAGCAGAAATAGTAACATCATGGAGTAGGGATGAAATATTAGGAACTATTCTTCAGTATAGAATGCAAGAAAAATTACCAACTTTTATCACTTCTAATTTAGATATTAAGGAATTAGAAGAACATTTAAGTATTACAAATAATAATAAATCTGAAAAAGTAAAAGCAAGAAGAATAATAGAAAGAGTAAAGCAATTAACCGTTGATATAAAGATGGTTGGAGAAAATAAGAGAAAGTAAAGATTGACTAAGAATACTTTTTGTAGTATTATTTTGATATAAATACATTGATGAAGACATGGTTTTATAATGATGTTTTAAAGAGAGTCTATGGTGGTGAAAGTAGATAAACTAATTATAAAATTACTACTTCTAAGTTGGACTCGAAAGAGAATCCCGTGCATTATGCACGTTATCAAATTAAGTTAAATTAAGGATGGTACCGTGCATTATGCACTCCTTTGGTACTTTCCTTTTTTTATTAGAAAGAAGGTGTTTTTGTGATAGAAAAATGGAAACTTGCATTAAAAGAATTTTTAAGACAATATGAAGATAATGATGATGTAATAGGAGCTATGCTTTGTGGTAGTTATGCTAAAGAAAATAATAATGAATATTCTGATATAAATGTATATTTAGTACTAAAAGAAGACTGTGATTATAAAGAAAGAGGTAATATTGATTCTAATAGTTATTTAATAGAATATTTTATGAGTCCTTCATCTGAAATAGAAAAATATATGGAAAAAGAATTTACTGATGGAAAACAAACAACTGCTAATATGTTAGCATATGGAAAAATAATATATGATTTAGATGGAACTTTAAAAAAACTTCAAGATAAAGCTTTAGAATACATTGATAAAAAACAAAATAACATAACTAGCTATAAGTTAGATATGAATAATTATCATTTATGGGATTATCTAGATGAACTTAAAATTTCATTAAAAGAAAATAACCCGAACTTTAACTTAATATATTATTCTTTATTAGGAGATGTTTATGATTTTTATATGGAATATTTATCTATTCCAAAACTTCCAAAAACAAAAATATATAAGATATTAACAGATGAAGAATATAGAAGAAAGTATCATGTATTTAAACTACCGGAAGAAGAATTTATAAAACTATATATAAGATGCTTTGATATGGATAAATTAAGTATTATGTATAAAAATATGGAAGCCTTAATTAATTATTATTATAAAAAGCAAGGTGGTTTTAATATAAGAACATTTAAATTAAAAAGTAAATTAGAAAGGAATTATTAATATGATAAATATAAAAGAAGATAAAAATTTAAACGTGCTTAATCACTCGTGTGCACACTTACTTGCACAAGCTGTAAAGCATTTATATCCAAATGCTAAATTCTGGGTAGGGCCAGTTATAGAAGATGGATTTTACTATGACATAGATTTAGGGGACGAAACTTTAACAGATGAAGATTTACCAAAAATAGAAAAAGAAATGAAAAAGTGTGCTAAATCTGATAAGAGAATTTATAGGGAAGAAATATCTAAAGAAGAAGCTTTAGAAAGATTTAAAGATGATCCATATAAAATAGATTTAATAAGTCGTATGGATGAAAATGACACTGTTATTTCTTGTTATACGCAAGGAGATTTTACTGATCTTTGCCGTGGGCCTCACGTTGAGACGACTAAAAAAATGAAGTATTTTAAATTAATTAAGCATTCTGGTGCATACTTTAAGGGTGATTCTAAAAACAAGATGCTTCAAAGAATATATGGTGTATGTTTTGAAACGGAAGAAGACTTAAATAATTATCTAAATGAACTTAAAGAAGCCAAAGAAAGAGATCATAGAAAAATAGGAAAAGACTTAGAAATATTTATGACTAATGATTTAGTTGGTAAGGGAATGCCTATGTATTTACCAAATGGTTATATAATATGGCAAGAACTAGAAAATTATATTAAGGATAAAGAAACTGCTTTAGGATATATGCATGTTATGACACCTTGTATTGGAACAGTAGACTTATATAAAACATCAGGCCACTGGGATCACTATAAAGAAAATATGTTTCCAATGATGAAGGTTGATGAAGAAGAGTTCGTACTTCGTCCTATGAACTGCCCACATCACATGATGATTTATTCTAATAAATTACATTCATATAAAGATTTACCGATTAGAATTGGAGAAATAGCACATGACTTTAGATATGAAGCATCAGGAGCCTTAAAGGGAATTGAAAGAGGAAGACATTTTTGTCAAAATGATGCACATCTTTTTGTTGCTCCAGAACAAATAGAGTCTGAATTTAAAAACGTCGTTGATTTAATTTTTGATGTTTATAAAGATTTTAATATAACTAATTATAGATGTGTTTTATCTCTAAGAGATAAAGAGGATAAAGAAAAATATTATCCTGATGATGAAATGTGGGATAAGGCAGAAAACGAACTTAGAAAAGTTTTAAATGATTTAAAAATAGATTATAAAGAAGAGATAGGTGAGGCAGCGTTTTATGGGCCTAAACTTGATGTAAATGTTAAACCTGCGGTTGGTGCTGAATATACCTTATCAACTTGTCAATTAGACTTTTGCCTTCCAGCTAAGTTTGATTTAAAATACATAGATAAAGACGGAGAAAGAAAGACTCCTGTTGTACTTCATAGGGCGATATTAGGATCACTAGATAGATTTATGGCTTATATATTAGAAGAAACAAAAGGTAATTTACCAACTTGGCTTTCTCCAGTACAAGTAAATATTATTCCAGTTAATAATAATTATCATTTAGAGTATGCAAAAGAAATATATAAAATGTTAAAAGATGCATCAATTAGGGTAGAATTAGATGACAGAGATGAAAAATTATCATATAAAATGAGGGAGTCTCAAACTAAAAAGATCCCTATTACCTTAATTTTAGGCGATAAAGAGCGTGATGATAATTTAGTAAGCTATAGAAGACATGGTTCTTTAAAAACATACTCTGTTCAAAAAGATACGTTTAAAGAACTATTACTTAATGAAATAAAAAGTAAGCAATCAAAAAGTCAGGAATAACCTGACTTTTATTTGTATAATAAATTTATTTTTCTTCCTTTTGTTTCTATAAATTTTTCTTCTTTTAGATATTTTAATTCCCTTTGCATAGCAGATCTATCAACGGATAAGTAATCTGCAAAATCGGTAAGAGTAAATGGTAGATAAATAATTTTTGTCCCCCTTTTTTTACTATATATTCTAAAGTATTCTAATAATTTATCTCTTATGGTTTTTTTTGTTAGAATTTCAATTCTATCATTTTTTTCTTCTATTATATTAGTGGTTATTTCAAGTAGGTTTTTAACAAACTGATTATAATATGAGTAATTATTATTTTCTTTAGTTATTATAAGGTCATAATCTATTAATAAAACTTTAGTATCTTCTTTAGTAATTATTTGACATTCATCACTATATAAAGAAGATATTGCTGTTCCAAAAACTGATTCTTCCTTAAGTTCTTCAATGATTGTTCTATTACCATTATAATCCGTTCTTATAATTTGAGCACTCCCTTCTAATATAATACCTATTATATTACCTTGAATATTTGAAAAAATTGTTACGTCTTTTTTAAATTTAAGAATACTTGTTTCTAACAATTTTAATAGTTTTTTTTGGTCTTTAGATTCAATTTTGTTAAATAATTTTCGCATTTTACACCTCTCAGTAAAATAATATCATTTTTTTAATATTGTTGCAAATGCAACAATAAATAAAATTGTAATTGTGATATATTTATCTTGATAGTAGAAAGGTAGGAGTATTAAATGAAAATAGTTAAAAGAGATGGACATATAGTGGATTACTGTCCAGAAAAAATAGAAATAGCAATCAAAAAAGCAAATGAAGAAGTTCCAGAAGAAGACAGAGTAACTGATGTTCAAATTAAAAACATCATTAAATATATTGAGGGACTTAAGAAAAAAAGAATGTTAGTTGAAGACATTCAAGATATAATAGAAGTTAGATTAATGGCTTTAAATAAGTTTGCTTTAGCAAAAGAGTATATAACATATAGATATACTAGAGAATTAGTAAGAAGAAGTAATACAACAGATTTATCTATAAAGGAATTAATAGATGGAGAAAGTGAATATTGGAATACAGAAAATTCTAATAAAAATGCAAAAGTTGTTACTACGCAAAGAGACTACATAGCAGGTATAACATCAACGGATATTTCAAGAAGATTTTTACTTCCTGAGGATATCGTAAAAGCTCATGATGAAGGTATAATTCATTTTCATGATATGGATTATTTTGCACAAAATGCACTACATAATTGTGATTTAATTAATCTTGAAGATATGCTTCAAAATGGTACTAATATAAACGGTGTTATGATTGAAAAGCCTCATCGCTTTTTAACAGCTATGACTATTGCAACACAACTTATAACAGCGGTATCATCAAGTCAGTATGGAGGATGTACTATAACTCTTACTCATTTAGCACCATTTGTAAGAGAAAGCTACAATCGTTATTTAGAAAAGTATAAAAAAAGAAAATTTAAGTTAGAAGATTGTAAAAAATATGCTAAAGAGGATTTAACAAAAGAAATAACTGATGGTGTTCAAACTTTTCAATATCAAATAAATTCAATGACAACAACTAATGGTCAGGCTCCATTTTTGTCAGTTTGCATGTATTTAGGTGAAACAGAAGAATATAAAGAAGAACTTGCTTTAATAATAGAAGAGGTTTTAAAACAACGTATTTTAGGAATGAAAAACGAAAAGGGTGTTTATATAACTCCAGCTTTTCCTAAGCTTTTATATGTGCTTGAAGAAGATAATATTAAAAAAGATGGAAAATACTACTATTTAACGGAACTTGCTGCTAAATGTACAGCTAAACGTATGGTTCCAGATTACATTTCGGAAAAAATAATGAAGAAATTAAAAGTTGATAAAAACGGAAATGGACAGTGCTTTCCTTGCATGGGATGCAGATCATTTTTAACTCCTTATGTTGATTCTAATGGAAAACCAAAATATTATGGAAGATTTAATCAAGGTGTTGTTACAATTAACTTAGTTGATGCTGCATTATCATCTGATAAGGATATGGATTTATTCTGGAAGATTATGGATGAGAGATTAGAATTATGTCATAGAGCACTTCAAGCAAGGCATAAAAGATTATCTAAGGTAACTAGTGATGTTGCACCTATTTTATGGCAACACGGAGCACTTGCAAGATTAGGTAAAGGAGAAAGTATTCACGAGTTATTACATCATGGTTATTCAACTATATCACTTGGATATGCGGGACTTTATGAATGCGTTAAATATATGACTGGACATTCTCATACAGATGGTGGTAAGGCAGAAGAATTTGGCCTTGAAGTAATGAAAAGACTAAATGCTGCTTGTAATAAATGGAAAAGTGAAGAAGATATTGATTATAGTGTATACGGAACTCCAATTGAATCTACAACTTATAAATTTGCAAAGTGTCTAAGAGAGCGTTTTGGAAGAATTAAAGGAATTACTGATAGAGATTATATTACAAATTCATATCATGTACCTGTATTTGAAGAGATAGATGCGTTTACTAAATTAAAACTAGAAAGTAAGTTTCAAGCTCTTTCACCTGGTGGTGCTATAAGTTATATTGAAACTCCTAATTTAACTAACAACTTAGATGCTGTTATGGAAGTTATTAAGTTTATTTATGATAATATCATGTATGCAGAATTAAATACTAAGTCTGATTATTGTCAAGAATGTGGTTATGAAGGAGAAATTCTTTTAGACGATGATTTAGAATGGTATTGTCCAAACTGTGGTAATAGAGATCATGATAAATTAAATGTTGCAAGAAGAACTTGTGGATATATAGGAACAAACTTCTGGAATAAAGGAAGAACCCAAGAAATTAAAGAAAGAGTAATACATATTGATAATAAGGATGCATAATTATGAGATATAATAAAATAAGAAAAATGGATATATCAAACGGCCCAGGTGTTAGAGTATCTATATTCATGCAGGGATGTGCATTTCATTGTAAAAATTGTTTTAATCCTGAAACATGGAGTTTTAAAGATGGTAATTTATTTACTGATGAAACGATTAATCAAATAATTGATTTATCTAATAATGATTATATTGTTGGTTTATCTATATTGGGAGGAGAGCCTATGCATCCAAATAATATAAGAGCAACTTTAAAGCTAGCTAAAAAATTTAAGGAAAAATTTCCAAACAAAACTATTTGGGTATGGTCAGGTTTCTTATTTGATAAGGATTTAAAAGATAAAGAAGTATTAAATTATATAGATGTGTTAGTAGACGGAAGATATATAGATGAATTACATGATTTTAGACTAAAATGGAGAGGTTCTTCTAATCAAAGAGTAATAGATGTAAAAAAATCACTAAAAAAAGGTGAAGTAGTATTATTAAAAGAAGAAGAGATAGTAGGAGTATAATTATGATAAAAAGTGAAAAAATAAACATAAAAAAGTTATCTAGCAATGCCAAAATACCTAGTTATGCAACGGATTTCGCTGCAGGGTGTGACTTATATTCATCATCTAGTGAAAAAATAAGTTTTAATCCTGGTGAGACAAAGCTTGTTAAGACTGGAATTGCTATGGAAATTCCTTTAGGGTATGCTGGATTAATATATGCAAGAAGTGGGCTTGCGACTAAGAGAGGTCTTGCACCTGCAAACAAAGTGGGCGTTATAGATTCTGATTATCGTGGAGAAATAATGGTAGCACTTCATAATCATACTAATGAGGTAAAAGAAATAGATCCTTATGAAAGGATAGCTCAACTTGTTATAACCCCATATGTTAAAGGTTTATTTAATGAAGTAGATGATTTAAACGAAACAAAAAGAGGAGAAAATGGTTTTGGTTCTACTGGAACAAATTAAAAAATACAGGCTCAAATTTGCCTGTATTTTTTTTCTTAATTGACTTAAATAACTCATAATGATAATATGATAGAAGGTGATTTTATGAGACTTAAAAATGTAAAAAATGCAAAAGATATAATAAATAATTCTAAATATATTGTGTTAAATCCATATGATTATAAAGGAAAATGGAATTCTCTTTTTAAGAATAATAATCCAATTAATATAGAAATAGGTATGGGAAAAGGTAATTTTATAATTAAAATGGCTAAAAAATATAAAGATATTAATTTTATTGGAATTGAAATGTTTGATAGTGTAATAGCAAGAGCGGTTCAAAAATTAGAAAATGAAGATATACCTAATTTAAAATTAATAAGGTTAGATGCAAATTATATAGAAGATATATTTGATAAGGAAATAAACACTATATATCTTAATTTTTCTGATCCATGGCCAAAGAAAAGACATGCCAAAAGAAGACTTACGTCACATTTGTTTTTAGAAAAGTATGACAATATCTTTAAATTCAAGAAAGAAATTATTCAAAAAACGGATAATATTAATTTGTTTTCTTATTCTATATCTTCACTTAGTACATATGGATATACACTTGATTATGTAACACTTGATTTATTAAATGAAAATGACCCTGATAACGTTTTGACTGAATATGAGTCTAAGTTTAATAGCAAAGGTGTTAGAATATGTAAATTAGTAGCGCATAAAGACTAATTATTATAAAATATTTTACCTTTTATTATTTTTTTGTTATAATATTTACAAGGTAGGTGAATCAGTTGAAAAAGTTTTTTTTGTTACTTTTCGTTTTAGTTATACTATCTGGATGTTCTATAACTAGAATAGATAATTATAACTATGAAGAAAAGATGGATAAGATACTATCTTTAAATATTAAAAATTATAATAGAATTGGAAAGGGGTATAAATATTATGCCCCATATGGTATTAAAACTATTTATTCAAATGATTATAATGATATTTTAGAAAGAAATGGTAATAAATATTATTTATATGTTGATGTTGTTAGTTATTATTACAAGTCTAAATTAGACTATAAAGAAGATAAGAAGATATTATTATCTAAGAAAATTAATAACAATAATAAAAAGGGATATATTAAAATTAAAGAGTCTAATAAAAAATTATATGTTCAAATGGTGTATAATTATGCTAAAATAGAATCGTATGTTGATAAATCGTCACTAGATGATGCGATAATTGATATTAGTTATATTTTATCAAGCTTAGATTATAATGATTCTTTACTTAAAAAAATGTATGAATCTGGTAACTTAGACTCGAAAGAGGAAGTATATAAATTATTTAATAATAAAGAAAAAAAGGGTAACTTTTTGGAATATATAAAAGAATATGATAAGTACGATGAAAAAGATAGTACCGAAGTTAAGGAAGAAGAAATAAAGCTCGAGGAAAAAAAGACAACTAATGAAGATACTAATTCGGATACTACTAATTCTAGTGAAGAATAAAGGATGGTGTAAATATCATGGGATTGAAAAGTAAATTAAATAAAATGAAAAGTTTTTTATTTGATGATGAAGAAGAAAGTGTTAAAAAGCCTAAGGTAGCAATAAAGAAAGATAGTAAAAAAGAAATAGAAAAAGAAATAGAAAAAGAAGAAAAAAAACTGCCTAAAACTCAAGATATAGAAGAATTATATTTCGAAGATGTTTCTGAGGTAAAAGAGGAATCAGGCGAAATTAAATCTAGAGTACAAAAAAAAGAAGCAGAGTTTAAGTTTCCTCAATTTGATGATGATGATTTTGCTGTTTCTAAAGTAAGACCAGAACCTTTATTTGAAAAGCAAATAAAAGAAGAACCTAAAAAAGTTTTATACCAAGGAAGTAAAAGAAAAGAGGAAACTAAAAAGTTTAAACCTAGTCCTATAATATCTCCTATATATGGATTATTAGATAGTGAAGGAAATACTATAAAAGAAGAGGAGAAAAAAGAGAAAGTAAAGTATGAAGAAGTATCGTTAGATTCAGTTAGAAAAAAGGCTTATGGAATAGATAATGAGTTAGAAGATACCATGAAACGCTTAAGTAAGAAAACCATAGAAGAAGCTGAAAAAGATATGGAAAAAGAAGAAAAAGAACTTTCTAGAGAAAAAAGCAAGAAAATTATAGAAAAAGAAAGCGTTTTAGTAAAAGAAGAAGACGATGATGATATGATATTACCAAATATCAACTTTAAAGAAATTGATGTTGATAAAGAACGAAAAAAATTAAATGATATCAAAGATAGTAAACAAGATATTATAAAAAAAGAAAACTTAGATGATGACGACGATGATGATACAAAAGAACAAGATTTATTTAATTTAATTGACTCTATGTACCAGAAAGAAGGTAGTGAAGAGTAATGCAAACGTTTTTAAGTGAATATTTACCGATTTTAATTTATATACTATTATGTATACTAATAACACTACTTATTGTAATTTGTGTTAAAGTTATAAAAACAATGAATAAAGTAGAAAGTATCGTAGATGATGCTAACGAAAAGGTTAAATCATTAAATGGTATTTTTAATATTGTTGATGTTGTAACGGATAAACTATCAGCCTTAACTGAAGTAGTAACCGATTCTATAATACTTTTTATAAAAGGAATATTTAAAAAAAGAAAACAGAAAAAGGAAGAAAAATTGGAGGTTAATGATGAAGAAGAGTAATAAATCAAAATTTATTTTAGGTGCTTTATTTGGAGCTTTAGCAGGAGTTTTATTTGCACCTAAGTCTGGTAAAGAAACTAGAGGGGCTTTAAAGATTAAAGCGGAAGATTTAATTAGTAAAGCAAAAGAAATAGATATTATAGAAGTAAGAGATACTATAACTTCTAAAACTACTGAAATAATAGAAGAAATGAAAGATCTTAATAAAGAAAAAGCTTTAAAAATAGCTAAGAAAAAAGCTAGTGAATTAAAAAAACATGCTGAAGATTTGGTTTCTTATGCAAAGGAAAAAGCAACTCCTAAAATTGAAAAAGCTGCTTCAGAATTAAAAGAAAAAGCAATAGAAATGACTAAAAAAGTTTTAGAAAAATTAGAAGAAGAATAAAAAAAGACATTGTTATTAATGTCTATTTTTTATGTAGTTAACTTCATCATCATATAAACCACTAAAATAATTGAATTTATCATCCAAATATTGTTCACCGTCTTTAAGTAGATTTGAGTGTTTTTCTGAAAAAATCATATTTTCATTTGCATAGTATTCTATAGCTTCTTGTTCACTTTCTTCATAAGAAAATTCTTCTTTACAAGCAATATTTAAAAAACCTCTTGCAGCTTTATTTATTGCTAATGATACTTTCTTCCAAACAACAAATGATGTTAAATCTCTTAAAAATTCATCTTCTTTTATGCCTAGTTTTTTGAAATCATTTAGAACTTTTTCTATTGTTTCATCATCGATTTCAAAATTTTCTTTTACCTCTGATATTATTTCTTTTTCTTCATAATTATGTTCCATAATATGTATAACATCTCCTTTTTTTGAAATATTATAATAAATAAAAGAAAAAAAGTAAACATTTTTGTGCTTTAATCATAAATTAATGTGAGGAGGGGATTCTAATGTTTAAGGAAATAGTTGCTAAAGCGATAATAGGAAAGGGTAAAAAACACTTTAAAAATACCTATAATATTTTAGTTGAACATAATGCCAATACCATACTAGGGTGTTGGGTAATCAATCACGAGTTTAAGGGTACTACTAACAATGATAAGGTTTTAATAGATGGTAATTTTGATGTTAATATTTGGTATTCATATGATGATGATAAAAAAACGGCAGTTGCCACTAAAAATATATCATATAGTGAAAATGTTTCTGTAAAAACCAAAGATGGAACTTCACTTTCTGGAAGTGACATAATTGTTAGAGCATTAAAGCAACCAACATGTAGTAATGTTAGTATAAAAGATGATGTAGTAGAATTTGATATAGAAAAAGAATTAGGAGTTGAAGTTGTTAATGATGAAAAAGTTAAAATAGCAATAGAAGAAGATGAAGAGCCATGGGATACTATTGATGATGACGAAGAAGTTGAAAAAACAATTGATGAAGAAGTTAAAGAGGATTTTATTTAGAATCCTTTTTAAATTAAAATAAAATAGATGTTAACAAAAATGGTTGACACATATTAATTACTATGATAAAATTATGTTGTATTTAAGGAGGAATATATTATGGCAGTTAAATTAAGATTAAAAAGAATGGGAGCTAAAAAACAACCTTTCTATCGTATAGTTGCGGCTGATTCAAGAAGTCCAAGAGATGGAAGATTTATTGAGGTTATTGGAACATATAATCCATTATTAAATCCAGCTGAAACAAAAATAAATGAAGAAGTTGCAATGAAGTGGCTAAAAAATGGTGCAACTCCAACTGATACAGTTAAAAATATATTTTCTAAAGCTGGTATCATGTCTAAATTTGCTAAAGAAAAGCAAGGTAAATAATTATGAAATTAGTAGAACTAACAAAAACCATTGTTGAACAATTAGTTGATGATGCGGAATTAGTTACTGTTAAAGAGTTCCCTAGCGAAAAAGAAGATGAAATAATAATTCAAATAATGGTTCCAGAAGATCAAGCTGGAAAAGTAATTGGTAGACAGGGAAAAATTGCTAATGCATTAAGAACTATTGTTCAAGCAAGTTCATATATAAATGGAAATAAAAGAGTAAATATTAATATTGATTCATACTAAAGAGCATTAAAAATGCTTTTTTTTCTTGACATTTGTTTTCCACAATTTTTCAAAAAACTTGACCGGGGGGGGATACATGTTATTATAAACATGTAAAAAGTAAAGGTAAGGAGGAAAAATTGTGGATAAAACAAGAAATAAAATATTTGTAGGATGCTTAGCACTACTTTTAGTAATGGTAGTAGGATATGCATTATTTAGTCAAAACTTAAATATTACGGGTACTGCAACAGCTAAAGGAGACTTTTCGGTTACCCCAACATGTGAGAAGGGGATTCCAGCTAATTTATTAGAAAGTGCAAAATTTATAGAAGGAGGTTGGTTTGGAGAAGAAAGTGGTTATTATGATGATTCATGTACGGTAAGTGGTAATACTATAAATTATCAATCAGGTTTTAAATGGCCGGGAGCAAGAAGGTATTTTACGGTAAAAGTAACTAATACGGGAAGTGTTACAGCACTTTTAGAAGATAGAAGTGATAAAATTGTAGAAGCATGTGCTGATACTAACGAAAATGATGCCTTTGATGCGGATGAGTGTACTACTGATTCAAAAACTACAACATTTTATGATTATATGTTTGATCATACAGACTTTGATGCAAATGGTAATCCTGTTGCTTTTGAGGATAAAAGTGGAAAGATATTTACAATGTCTAATATGACAGAAGAAGACTATAATAAGTTTGTTTGGACGGATAGTACGGATAGTGACAATCAATACGCTAAGTTAGAACCTGGAGAGTCGATGTACTTTGTAACTTCACTTGGAGTTAATTCAAACTTGGGAAGCGATGATGGTGGAAAAATGATGTTTAAGGCCGTTTATTCTTCAACAATTACATTTATACAACCAACAACAAAGTAGTGATTTATCACTATTTTTTTTGTAAACGTACTTAATTTATTTATCATTTTAATTGTTAAAAAATGTCAAATGTATTATAATATTATTGTTAGGATGTGATTATATGAAAAAAAGAGTTATAAGTGCTATAGTAGCTCTTATAATATTTGTTCCGCTTGTTATATTAGGCGGTGTGTATCTTAAGATTGCGACGTGCGTTTTAGGTGTTTTAGCAATGAAAGAGTTTCTTTCGTTACCTCATAAAAATAAAAGACCTTTATATGTTGATGTAATTATTTATGCACTTACAATATTACTTGTTTTTATTGATGAAAAAAGAGAAATATATTATTTTTTAACTATGATTATACCTTTACTTGCTGTTATTTATTGTAATGATAATAAAAAGTATAATGCTGATGAAGCTTTTAAATTAATTGGTATGACATATTTAGTAGGTACGGTATTTCATAAGTTTTTATTAATAAGAGGAGAGAGTCTAATGCTTTTTGTATATTTATTTTTAATAACTATGCTTACTGATACATATGCTCATTTAGCAGGTACGTTAATTGGCAAACACAAATTAGCTCCTAAAATATCTCCAAATAAAACATGGGAAGGTGCTATTATTGGAGGCATATTTGGTACTTTATGTGCAGCAACATTTTATTATATTGCTATATCAAGTAATGTAAATGTATTAGGCTTATTAATAGTGACTTTATTTTTATCGTGTTTGGGACAACTTGGAGATTTATTCTTTAGTGCTGTTAAAAGAAATCATGATATAAAGGATTTTTCTAATATAATGCCTGGACATGGTGGTGTGTTAGATAGATTAGATAGTATTATTTTTGTTATTATTGGATATATTTTATTATCAGGAATAATATAGGAGGAAAAAATGACTTTAATATATTTTATCTTAATGCTTGGTACAATAGTTTTTATTCATGAATTAGGTCACTTTATATGGGCTAAAAAATCAGGTGTTTATTGTTATGAATTTTCTTTAGGCTTTGGGCCAAAATTATTTTCTTTTAATAGAAAAGGCGATGAAACAAAATACTGTTTAAGACTAATACCACTTGGTGGGTATGTTGCTATGGCAGGTGAAGAAGTAGATGATGATAAAAATGTACCTAAAGATAAAAAGATGTATAATAAACCATGGTATAAAAAACTTCTTATTGTTTTAGCGGGTGTTACAAATAACTTTATATTAGGTTTTGTAGTATTATTTTTGATAGCATTAATATATGGTTCTTATAATACTAGACCTATTGTTGGCGCTGTACTTAAAGATTCTGCAAGTTATAAAGCTGGTATTAAATCTGATGATAAAATACTTAGTATAAATGGAGAAAAAACAAAAACTTGGGATGATGTTACGCTAAAACTTACTTTGGCTAATAACAATAAATATCAGGTTTTTACTGTAAAAAGAGGTTCTAAAACTAAAGAAATAAAAGTAAAGCCTGATAAAATTACTGACAAAAAAGGAAATGTTTCTTATTCTTATGGTATAACACTTGATAGTACAAGATATCATGGACTTTCAAATGCTCTTAGATATTCTACTAGTAAGTTTGGATCTATCTTTAATTCTATGTTTGTAACTATTAAGGCCTTATTTACTGGAAAAGTTGGAATAAACTCTCTATCAGGTCCAGTTGGAATTTATACGATAGTAGGAAGTCAAAGTAAAGCAGGGCTTTCAGGATTATTATACTTACTTGCATATTTATCTATAAATGTTGGTTTTATTAATTTAATTCCATTTCCTGCCTTTGATGGATATCGTGCTGTAGTAATTTTATTTGAAAGGATAACTGGTAAAAAAGTAAATGCAAAAGTAGATGCAATTGTAAATAGTATAGGATTATATTTGCTTTTTGCACTTATGATATATGTAACTATAAAGGATGTATTAAGACTTTTCTAAGAAAAGTCTTTCTTGTATAATAGGAGGTATTATGAAAGATTTGAAAGTAATATTTATGGGAACTCCAGAGTTTTGTGTTCCAATTTTAGAGACCTTAATAGAAAATTGTAATGTAATAGCAGTAGTAACACAGCCGGATAAAAAGGTAGGTAGAAAGCAAGAAATTGTTTATTCACCGGTAAAAAAGGTTGCTATAAAAAATAATATAAAAGTTCTTCAACCTACTAAAATAAAAGAGGAATATGAAAGTATAAATTCTTTAAATCCGGATATTATAATTACTTGTGCCTATGGTCAAATAATTCCAATTCAAATTTTAGATAAACCTAAATATGGTTGCATAAATGTACATGCATCACTTTTACCAAAATTAAGGGGTGGAGCACCTATACATAAAGCAATAATGTATGGTTATTTAAAAACAGGTATAACCATTATGTACATGGATAAGGGAATGGATACAGGAGATATGATTTCAAAATCTGAAGTTGTTATAGAAAAAACTGATACGGCCCAAAAGCTTCATGATAAATTAATGAAAGAGTCTGTATCTCTTCTAATTAATACTCTACCTAGTATAATTTCTGGTACTAACAAAAGAGAAAAACAAAATGAAGATGATGCAACTTATGCGTATAATATATCCAGAGAAGAAGAACATACTAACTTTAATAAAACATCACTCGAGGTATATAACCAGATAAGATCTCTTAATTCATGGCCTGGAGCTTATGCCACTTTGGATGGAAAAAATATTAAATTGTGGTTTTGTACTATAACTAATAACAAATATAATCAAAAACCAGGTACTATTGTTAATGTTACAAAGGAAGGTATTGAAGTTGTAACAAAGGACGCAAGTGTTTTAATAACGGAATTACAAATACCTGGTAAAAAGAAAGTAGATATTAAAAGCTTTATTAATGGAATAAAAAAAGAAGATTATATAGGAAAAGTATTTAAGTAGTTAAATTAACTACTTTTTTTATGGTATAATTATCGTGTAAAGAAGGTGTTTTAATTGATAAAGATATTTCAAAATGATAATATTTTAAATAATGATATAAAAGAT
>ERZ1026856.344-NODE-344-length-30653-cov-8.764919_pt1 | contig 30653 bp, 21 predicted proteins | sample MGYA00380158_ERZ1026856 | MGnify/ENA primary metagenome ERZ1026856 (study PRJEB33269, sample SAMEA4719794) | human gut metagenome | biome: human-associated habitat; feature: organic feature; material: feces | place: Cameroon | collected 2013-10 ...
GTAAGAGAAAACATTGTCCATGTTTACGAACACGACAGAGCTGCCGGCTTGCTTGTTTTCGACAAAGCGAGAGTAAGATACTTCCTTTCCATAAACTCGAACACACTTCCGAAAGAGGCAGTCGAGGCAGGTAAACGCACTTACCGAAAAATGGAAATGGACGGAAAGGAAATCGAATTCTCCGATGGTTTCACCGAATTGCACACGGAAAGTTACAAAAACATCTTTGCCGGACATGGTTTCGGCTTGGACGACGCAAGACAATGCATAGAAATCGTTCACAACATAAGAAACTCCAAACCCATAGGCTTGAAAGGCGATTATCACCCTCTTGCCGCATTACCTTTGGAAAAACACCCTTTCTATAAATAAAGATGATAGAACTACTTCGGGCAGACGACTTCATCAAGAGTTTTGAAAAACGATTCTCGCTGCATGTTCGTAAAATACCGTTGAATTATGCAGACGGCAGAAGCGTTCTGCTCTTGATGTGCAAGTGTTCGGGTTGGTGGATAGCTCTGCCATACTGTTCCGAAGCATACGTCCAGACCGACATGAGCGGCTTCGACCAAACACCGCCGTTCACTTTCGTCGAATCTTCCGATGGAAACCTCTTCTGCACAAAGAACATACGTTGGCAAATAAGAGACACACGTGCATGGAGCAGCAATGTATATGCCGAAAAGCTCAACTTCTTCATCAGGTTGACCGATGACGACCCCATTACATTGCTCAGCTCCGACACAGGACGCAAAATCCGCAAAGCAATTTCCTCCGGCATAAAGGTCAAAAGTTCCGACAAACGGCTGATTGACGATTTTTATAAAGTATATTCCCGACGAATGTATGAACTTGGCAGTCCCTGTGCAAGCAAACGGCAGATTGCCAAAGGCTGCAAACAAGGCGACAAAATATTCGTTGCTTACAAAGATTCGATACCCATAGGGGCGGCAACACTCGGTCGAAGAGACGAAACCTCATACGAAAACATTCTCTTCGCAACCGACATCTGTTACAACCATCTCTATACGAGTTACGCCCTACACTATGCCATGATGTGCCATGCACAGAAACAACACGCCTCTGCCTATTACCTCGGTCGCAGTACGAGACACAGCAGCGTTCATCTCTACAAAAGTCATTACCGTCCCGAGGAAAGAGACCTCTTTTGGAGCTACTCGCAACCATACAGGAACATAAGACAAAAGACTTACCTCCACAAACTGTGGCGATTGCTCCCTTTGCGTTTGGCAACCCTCCTCGGCGGAATAGTAAACAAAAGAATATATTGACAAAAGCCGGCAACGAACGACGATACACCTCATCGAACGAGCAGGGAAAAAGAAAAAATATACAGAAATGAAAAAACGACTTACGAAATCATTATATGACAAAAGGATTTGCGGAATTTGCGGCGGTGCAGCCGAATACTTCGATACGGATTCCACCATCATACGGGTTATATTCGTCATATTCGCATTCCTTACGGGTATTATACCCGCAGTATTACTCTACCTCGTTTTGGCATGCGTAATTCCAAACAAACGAGACTTGCAATAGAACGTAATTCCGATTCCTCTTCACACCCTCAAAAAGGCAAAAGAATATCTCTTTGCACCCGTTGAAAAATCAACTGTTTGCAAAACCACAAATAAAACGGTGTTCTGGTTATACCGAAACGCCGAAAGAATTTCACGAATAGGCGTAAAAATTTTTTCTTACGCCGATTCGCTCACAACCACACGCCGGTTGGAATATGCAAAGTTGGAATATGGAAAAGCGGCAGAGTGCATAGAATATTCCTTTTCTGCACCTCGCCGCTTTATGATTGCAGACAGATATCGCCGTTTATGCTTTGGTTATTCTGATTGCCAACTCTTTTCCTTCTATTACGTCTATTGTCTGCAACGGATTGTCCACTTGTTCCGAAAATTTCAACTCCTTGGTCAAGGTCTCGCCTGCAATGTAGTCGTGAAAACTCTTCGCAGCTTCGCAAAGCAAGTCGCATTTCTCTATTTCGACGATTATATTGTCCGTAACGTCAAAACCTTGTTCCTTTCTGATGTTTTGAATCCGGTTGACAAGTTCCCGTGAAATTCCTTCCTTACGTAAAATGTCCGTAATGGTCGTATCCAATGCAACGGTCAAATCATCTTCATTTGCAACGACCCAACCAGGAATATCTTGCGTTATTATCTCGACATCGGAAAGGGTTATCTCTATTTGTTCCTCCCCGATAGTCAAAGCATATTTGCCTTCGTTTTCTATCTTCGCAATATCTTCTTGTGAAAATGCAGATATGCCGGAAGCGATGGCTTTCATCTTTGCTCCGAATTTAGGTCCCAAAGTCTTGAAATTGGCTTTAATGCTCTTGACAAGCACATTGTTTTCTTTGCTGAGGAAGTCTATGCTTTTGACATTAACTTCCGAAAGAATCAAATCCCTGACTGCTTCGATTTGTGCCTGTTGATGTGCATTCTTTGCAGGTATCATTATTTTGGAAAGCGGTTGACGCACTTTCAAATTGTTTCTCTTCCTCAACGAAAGCACGAGTGAGCAGATTTTTTGTGCCATCTGCATACGCTCTTCCAAGTCTTTGTCTATGAAATCGGGATTACTCTTCGGAAAATCGCTTGCATGAACGCTAGTTACCTTGTGTCGCCCGCTTACTTCGTTCAAATCCGAGAACAATCTCTCACAGAAGAACGGTGCAATAGGAGCTGCAAGCCTTGCAAGGGTTTCCAAACAGGTGTAAAGGGTCTGATACGCCGATATTTTATCCTTTGTGTATTCTCCTTTCCAAAATCTCCTTCTGCACAATCTTACATACCAATTACTCAAATAAGCATCTACGAAATCGGCTATTGCTCTGCCGGCTCTCGTAGGTTCATACTCTCCATAGCTTTTGTCGCAAAATTCTATCAAAGTGTTCAATTCCGACAATATCCAGCGGTCAATCTCCGGACGTTCGGCATTTTCGATATCTGCTTCCTTGTAAGCAAATCCGTCGATGTTCGCATAGAGAGCGAAAAACGAGTAAGTATTGTAGAGAGTGCCGAAGAACTTACGACGAACCTCATCTATGCCCGCCTTATCGAACTTCAAGTTTTCCCAAGGCTGCGTATTGGTTATCATGTACCAACGTGTTGCATCCGCCCCGTAAGTATCCAATACCTCGAACGGGTCAACCGCATTACCCAATCGCTTGGACATCTTGTTACCGTTCTTATCCAATACCAAGCCGTTGGAGACTACGTTCTTGTAAGCGACGGAATCGAAACACAAAGCGGCGATTGCATGCAACGTAAAGAACCAACCACGGGTTTGATCGACACCTTCTGCAATGAAATCGGCAGGGAAACATTTTTTTAATTGCTCATCATCGCATTCAAACGGGTAATGAACCTGTGCATACGGCATTGCACCGGAGTCGAACCACACATCTATCAAATCGGACTCCCTATACATTTTCTTGCCGCTTGCACTTACCAAAATCACGTTATCGATATACGGTCTGTGAAGGTCGAAAGAATCGTAGTTTTTGAAGTCCTTGTAAGGGTTTTCGCTCATAAAGCCCGCTGCAATACTCTTATCGATTTCTTTTGAAAGCATTTCAACGGAACTTATACAGATTTCCTCTTTGCCATCTTCCGTTCTCCAAATAGGAAGCGGCGTTCCCCAATATCTGGAACGGCTCAAGTTCCAATCCACAAGGTTTTCCAACCAGTTGCCGAAGCGTCCGCTGCCTGTTGCTTCAGGCTTCCAATTTATTGTTTTGTTGAGTGCGATGAGCTTATCTTTAATTGCTGTTGTTCTGATGAACCAACTATCCAACGGATAGTACAATATAGGTTTGTCCGTACGCCAACAATGCGGATAGTTGTGGACATGCTTCTCTATTTTGAACGCTTTGTTTTCCTTTTTCAGCAAAACGCACAAGTCAACATCCAATGTGGTATCTTTGTCCGTCAATTTATCATCGTAAGCGTTCTTTACGAATCTGCCGGCGTACTCTTCATACTTTTCTTTGTTGACATTATCCTCGACAAATTTCTTCTGCAAATCTTCAATCTTGAAGAAACGCCCCTGTCTGTCCACCATGGGTTGCAATTTGCCGTCCTTGTCTTTGACGAACAAAGGAACGATACCTGCCTGCTTTGCCACACGGTCGTCATCTGCACCGAAAGTCGGAGCGATATGCACAATACCGGTACCGTCTTCCGTAGTAACATAATCACCCCCTATAACCTCAAAGGCTTTGCCAATAGGGGTGATGAAGTCCAGTAATTGCTCGTAGGTAAAGCCTATCAAATCTTTGCCTTTGCACTCTGCCAGAACTTTGAACGGTATATTCTTATCACCTTTTTTGTAATCCTCGAACGGTAATTCCGCATTCTTTTCAGGACAAAGCGAATGCAGTAAAGCCTTTGCCATGACCACGACTTCCGAATCGCCTGAGTACGGATTGAAAGTCTTGACAAAAACATAATCTATGCCGGGACCGACAGCCAAAGCCGTGTTCGAAGGCAACGTCCAAGGGGTTGTCGTCCATGCAAGAAAGTAAATATTCTCTTGTTCCTTTATTCCGAATTTGTCTTTGAGTTCTTTCTGTTCTTTCATCAGAAATTGAGCCACAGCCGTGGTGTCTTTCACATCTCTGTAACAGCCCGGCATGTTCAACTCATGGGAACTCAATCCCGTGCCTGCGGCAGGCGAAAAGGGTTGAATGGTATAACCTTTATATAAATAACCTTTCTTATGCAACTGACCGAGCAAGTACCAGAGAGTTTCGATGTATTCGTTCTTGAAAGTGATGTAAGGATTATCCAAATCGACCCAATAACCCATCCGGGTCGTCAGTTTATCCCACATATCCTTGAACTTCATCACCTCGCTACGGCATTCTGCATTATATTCATCAACCGAGATTTTACTGCCTATGTCTTCCTTTGTTATGCCGAGCTTTTTCTCCACACCCAATTCAACGGGTAATCCGTGCGTATCCCAACCTGCTTTTCTTGCAACGTAAAAGCCTTTCTGCGATTTGTAACGACAGAAAATATCCTTTATCGTTCTTGCCATGACGTGGTGAATGCCGGGTTGTCCGTTGGCAGAAGGAGGACCTTCAAAGAAGATAAAAGGCGTTGCTCCTTCTCTTGCCTTCAAGGTTTGCTTGAATGTATCGTTCTTCGTCCACTCTTCAAGAACCTGTTTGCCGATTTCCGTCAAATCAAGTTGCTTGTACTCTCTGTACCTCTTACTCATATAAAATCAAATATAAATCTCCATTAAATCAACGTGCAAAGGTAAGAAAAAAGCGGCGTTTTCCCATTACTTTCACGGCGTTTTTCGGATTTGGGTACGCCATCGAAGACTTGCCATTCAAGTATCGTGATTTTCAATGTATCATTTTATTCGTACCTTTGCCGAAACAAAAATAATCAATCATGAAGAAAACTCGTTTTTTGTTCGCTTTGCTCGTCGTTCTCTTTGCTTCATGTTCCAAGGAGGCTTCTTTCATAATGGAAATTCCCGAATTGACGGAAGGAAACATATCGGTAATTTACGCCGATCCCGAGCAAATAGAAGCCGGAGTGCAAGATACTTTGGCATCCGCTGCTTTTGCCAATGGTAAGTTTGAAGCCGTGTTCGACAGTCTCCCGTTTGATTTCGACTATGGGGATTGTTCCGTTGTCATTACTGATAAAGAACACAAGTTTGCCTGCAACCTTCCTCTTCCCATGCGTAAGGGTAAAAAGACAAGCATGAAAATAGGCGAATTGAACAGTTTCCTGAAAGGAGAGTCCTATTTGCGTACCACCTATTCGGGCAATGATTATGCGGAAAGTTTCTCCGATTTCTTCAACAAACTTATCACCGAATCGGAAAACCTGCAAAAACACTCCGGAAATGTGAAACGAATATATGAGAAGCAGGTTGCATTGTATAAATCCATACTTGAAAAGTATCCGAACTCCGGTGCGGCATATTCTCTTTTAATCGGACAAATAATAAGAACCTCTCCGACCGACTCCAATCCCCTTTCCGATTATTGTTCCGAACTTTGCTTGGATGTGGATTACAAAAACAAATGGGCTGTTTATCTCGGCAATGTGATGAAAGACCGTCAGAAGAAAGCCTTGAGTTCTTCCGTTCTTTCTTTTGCCGCTTTGGATATGAACGAAAAGACGTTTACCGAAAGAGACATCAAACCTCACAAATATGTTTTGGTATGTTTTTGGGCTTCATGGTGCAAACCGTGCAGAGAAGAGGTGCCATTGTTGAAGGAATTGTACAAGAAATATAATGGTAAAGGCTTGGAAATCGTCAGTATTTCGATCGACACCAATCCTGCCGAATGGTTGGCGTATGCAAAAGCCAATCCGTTACCTTGGTTGTCTCTTATCGGCAACGGAAGAGAGCTTACGAGCCGTTATGACTTCGAGATGATTCCTATGAACATCATTGCGGATAAAGACGGTAAGATTTTGAAGCGGGAGTTGTTCGGAAACGATATTCGCAAAGCCGTCGAAGAGTTGATGAATGAGTAGTTTCCCGAGGCTTCCGAGGCTTTCCAACAGACATAAGGCTTCCATATATTTTCTTATCGGCATTGCGATAGGTCTGGCATTCGTATTCTTCTTCGTCAAAGACCGTTTCGTTTATATTGAAAACGGTAACAATAAAAGCAAACAACCGGACGTATCGATACGCTCCGAAAAAGGCTTCTCCAAACCGACGAGTAAAACAAACAGATACCGCTTCCGTCCGTTCAATCCCAACACTGTTACATACGAAGAGTTGATTTCATTCGGTCTAAGCGAAAAACAGGCGGCAAATATAGTGAACTACCGTACCAAAGCCAAGGGCTTCAAGGATGAGAAGCAGTTTCGCCGACTGTATTGCATGAATGATTATCTTTTCAATCAAATTCAACCGTACCTTATTTTCGATACGGAAAATCCTACCTCCGTTGCAAAACATGAAACCGAACATTCCGAAGCTGCAAAAACCGAACACTCCTTTCAACCTGCAGAAAGAGAACAATTCGTTTTGGATTTGAACCATTCCGACACTCTCGACCTGCAACAAGTACGTGGAATAGGGAAAGTACGTGCGGGAAGAATTTACAGATATGGCAAAAAGCTCGGTGGATATGTATCGGTAAATCAACTGAAAGAGGTTTACGGCATAGACGAAGAGTTATTCGAACAGATAAAATCTCATTTCGTCGTAACGGACGCTCGAATCAGAAAAATCGACATCAATTCCGATGATGTGAAATACCTCGCCTCACACCCGTACATAGACTTTCAACTCGCCAAAGCCCTTATCCGCTACCGCAAAGAATACAAAAAGGACTTTGAAAGACCCGAAGACATTCGGAATATACACTTTTTGAGCAAAGAAGAGTGCGAGAAACTCCTGCCATACATAAAAACAAAGGATTGAAAGCGGCAAAAAGTCGCAACATCAAATCATCTCATTTTCAACATTTGCCATTTACACGAAATAAACCGCCGTTTGAGTACGAATGAATCGGCGTAAGAAAAAATTCTTACGCCGATTCGTGAAATTCTTTCGGCGTTTTATTTTGTCGATATCGAATCAGACTTTGCCATATATGCGAAATGCTTTTTGCAAAGCCTGTAAGGCCTCCGCTTTTTCTTAGAAGAAGATGTCTCTTTCGCCTTTCTCTATACGGCAAAGGTTGTCTTGTACTTTCGATACCAATTCTTTTTTATCCATTTCGGCGAACATGCTACGGATAAGTTCCTTCCCTTTGCGTCTTGTATCCTCGGAAGCAAAGTCTTCCAAGTATTCGGTGAATGTGAACATCGCATTCGGCAGACAGTATTGCTTTATCAAACCCGGTTTCGCCAAATCCATGAAGTCGCCGCCCACTCTGTGCTTGCGGTAACAGCCGGTGCAGAAGGAAGGAATGTATCCTGCATCTATCAATGAGGAGATGACTTCCTCCATGCTGCGATGGTCTCCCGTGGAAAACTGCGTTCCCGTTCCTTCCTCTTCGTGTGCATAGCTTCCGGGGTTGGTTTTGCTGGCTGCGGAGATTTGACTGACGCCGTACTTTATCAATTCGTTCCTCATTTTGTCGTTTTCGCGTGTGGAAAGGATAATTCCGGTATATGGCAGTGCTATTCTTATGATTGCAACTATCTTTTTGAAGTCTTCATCTCCGACAGGGTGAGGAACGTTTTCGGCAGCCGGTGCTCCTATTGCTGGTTCCATTCTCGGCACTGACACGGTGTGAGGTCCGCAACCGTAGCATTTTTCCAAGTGGGCGGCGTGTTCAATCATTGCCAAGACTTCAAAACGGTAGTCGGTCAGTCCGAACAATGCACCTATTCCCACATCGTCTATTCCTCCCTCCATTGCCCTGTCCATGACGGTCAGTCTGTAAAGATAATCCGCCTTCGGAGTTCCCGCAGGGTGGAAAACCTTATATTCCTGTTCGTCGTATGTTTCTTGAAAACAAACGTATGTTCCTATCTTTTCGGCTTTCAAACGTGCGAAATCGCCGACTTCCATCGGTGCGAGTTCGACGTTGATACGTCTTATGTAATCCTTGCCGCCGCGTTCGCGAACTCCGTAGGTTGTTCTTATGGCTTCAACCATGTAATCGGTGCCGTTCTTGTTGTTTTCGCCGCATATCAGCAACGCTCTCTTATGACCTTGTTTCAAAAGGGCGGAAGTCTCTTCCTCAATCTCATCCATGGTCAGGATTTTACGCTTTATCAATTTGTTGTCCTTGCGGAAAGAACAATAAAGGCAGTTGTTCATGCAGACATTGCCCGTATATATGGGTGCAAAAAGCACAAGACGTTTGCCGTAAATGGCTTCCTTTACGGTCTTTGCACATTCCATTATTCTATGTATGGCATTCTCGTCCTCCACTCTCAACAATGTCGCCACATCTTTCAAATCAAGACCTTTCAACTTCAAGGCTTTGTTCAATATTTCATCGATTTCGAAATCCGAAGGCACATTACCCTCAATCAAACCATAGAGTTTGTCCCTGTCGATGAAATTCTTGTTTCTCTCTTCCAAATTCATGATTATGCGATTTTTATTTTTGACAATATGGATTTCACTTCCGTATGTTCCAATCGTCCGAGCGAGCCGGTCAAAGCATTGATTTTATCCATCGAAGCCTCGACAATGAGAGTTATGATGAAGATTTCTCTTTCCGGAAAAGGCAAGCCTTGACGCGCAAGGACGTAATCGCCATAGTCGGAAATAAGTTTGTTTACCTTTTCCGCCATTTTCCTTTCCCTTATGACTATGCTTATTGTGCCTATTCTCTTTTCCATCAGTCCCGCTTTTGGATCAGATTTATTGTTTTTGGTTTTTTGTGATACGATTTCCGCATCGAATGGTCTCGAAAGCACATTCTCAGGAGAAATCGCTTGCAAAGATACGAAATAAACCCGCAATCATCGCTTTTGTTCTTTGATGGGAAAAGGCAATATGGCTATAAAGAGATTTTAATAAGGAGGATATTTGTGTTTTTCTTGGAGTTTTACCTACCTTTGCAGCATTAAACGCAGTGTTTATTCTAAAAACAAATATTATTATGGAAAACGAAAACAAATCCTGCAAGAGCAGGTCTGTTGTCATGGTAATCGGAATTGCCATTGTTGTCGCAGCATTTCTTCTCGGCATTTTCGCATACAACGGATTGAAGAAAGTCTCCATGGGAGAACGGGTTGTAACTGTTAAAGGCAAAGCAGAAATAGAGGTTAAGGCGGATAAGGCGAGCATGTCTATAAGTTATTCGCTCAAAGGCAACAGCTTGTCGGAAATAACTTCGGATTCAAAAACGAAAACGGCTTTGGTGAAGGAATTTCTGACCGATATGGGCTTTACGAACGAGGAAATCCTTATCAGGAGTCTTTCAATGAATGAGAACGATTACAAAGATGCTGTTTACAGATACACGGGCAATAGAAGAATTACCGTAAGGAGTAAACGGGTTGACAAGGTACGGGAATTGGAAAGCAATTTGGGTGCTTTGTATGAGAAAGGTGTAATAATAGACAGCTATTGGGCGAATGCGAATTACGAGATTTCCGACATCAATTCCATAAAGCCGAAACTGATAACGGAAAGCATGCAGAGTGCAAAGAAAGCCGGCGAACAGTTTGCGAAAGATGCGGAAAGCAAATTAGGAAAAATGAAAACGGCTTGGCAAGGTCAGATAGATATAACGAACGTAGACGAAACCACGCCTTACATAAAGGTTTGCAGAGTAGTGAGTACGATAACGTATTATTTGGAAGACTGATTCAAATCATCAGTTCGAGAGCGATACTGTTGACAAGGTGCCATCGTTGTGGCATAAGATAGGACACTTTCTTCGATTGACTGTCGTAATGGGCAAGAAATTGGGGAAAGTGTCTTTTTATGTGTTCTCGATTAACACCTTCGGCGGTTCGCAAAGAAAGCATTATGTATTCGTTATAGCAATCCGTCGGACTTAATCGCTCTTCCTCCGGAGCAATTCCACGTTCCATATTATATATGTAGGTATTTATATCGGCAGGGTTCCATGAGCGTGTATGAATATCGAAAGAGTGTGCAGAGGCTCCAAGACCCAAGTATTCCACACCCTGCCAATAGGCTGTATTATGCTTGGAGCGATAGCCGTATTTGCAATAGTTCGAGACTTCATAGTGTTCATAGCCTGCCGAAGCAAGTTGTCGCATGGTAAAATCGAATTGAGACAACCCTGTTTCTTCATCTGACGTATCAATCAAGCCTTTTTGTATCATTTTATACAGGATTGTGTTCTCCTCTATCGTCAGACAATAACACGAAAGATGTTCCGGAGACAGCAAAAGGGCAGTATCGAGGTTTTGTTTCCATTTTTCCAAACTTTGGGAAGGAAGATTGAATATCAAATCGAGCGATATATTTTCAAATCCTTGCTTCCGAGCTGTTCGGATTGCGGAAATTGCTTGTTCGGAATTGTGTTTGCGACAAAGGGTTCGCAAATCCATATCGTCAAAACTTTGAACGCCTATACTGATTCGGTTAAAACCCGATTTGCGAAGCAATGAAAGATATTCGGCATTCAGATGCTCCGGATTCGCTTCAACAGTCATTTCTTCACATTGAGACAAATCGAAATTTTTTCGCAGGTTGTCAACAACGAACCGCATTTCCTCTAAATCGAGATTGCTCGGTGTTCCGCCTCCAAAGTAAACCGTTTTCACGGTATCTGTGAGATATTGTTTCCTATCGTGCATTTCTTTTGCAAGAGCAAAGAGATAGTTTCTCTTGCTTTTGCGTGTGGGTACGGAATAAAAGTCGCAATAGATGCACTTTTGCGTGCAGTATGGTATATGTACGTAAATGCCGGACATATCAGTTTTCTTTTTTCAGGATTATGCGAAAAGTCGTTCCCTTACCCTGAACGGATTGCTTGACGAATATCTTTCCATGATGATATTCCTCTATTATTCGTTTCGCAAGGGACAAGCCCATGCCCCAACCTCTTTTCTTGGTTGTAAATCCGGCTTCGAATATTTTTTTGAATTGCTTTCTCGGCATTCCTTTACCGGTATCTTCCAAATCGATATAGACTCTTTTGGCATCTTGCGTCAATTCAAGAGTAAGAGTGCCTATCCCGCTCATTGCATCTATGGCATTCTTGGAAAGGTTTTCCAATGTCCATTCCAAAAGGCACTGATTAACCGGAAGCATAATGGTTTCACCTCGTGGCAGATTTATATTGTATGTTATGTTTTTGGAGCTTCGAGACGACAGATAAGCCATTGCGTTCTCTATTATAGGAATTAAGTCCTGCTTCACAAGCTCCGGATTGGTTCCTATTTGAGAGAAACGCTTTGTAATCATGTCCAAACGGTTTATGTCTTTGACTATCTCGTTGCAAATGCTTTCATTCTCCGGCTGTAACCGCAGATATTCCACCCATGCGACAAGAGCAGAAATCGGAGTGCCGAGTTGATGTGCTGTCTCTTTGTTCATACCTATCCAAAGCATGTTTTCCTCGTTTTTCTTCATTGCACGGAACAGCCTGAACATAAGGAAAACAAAGAAAACCGTTACTACAACATACACAACAGGGTAATATTGGAGTGCGGTTATGAATTTGGAACGCTTATAGAAGATTTTGGCATTGGGACGTTCGGGAAGGCTTATGGTCAATGCTCCGTTTTCTTCCTCCATTTCCTTGATCGTCCCTGATAAATGTTCATCATCTATTTGCCAATCCTCGATATTGCCGGAGGCTATTATATGAGTTCTTGTGCTGTCTGTTATTACGACAGGTATGAACACCGAATTATTCACCAGTTCATTGAGAAAGTTATTGGTGAAATAGGTCAGCGTCTCTTTCAAATCGGTATATACGATACTCTCACAATAATATAGCTTAAACCTCATGCCGCTTACCGTATATTCGAAAGGCGGATTGTGTGAGAATTGCTTCAAAAGATTTCCGACCAATACTTTTTGATTTTCCGGTATCTTGATATTCTGAGACAGTTGTATATTGTTGAACTCGTCTGTTATGATTACAGGTATGGTTTTGTTGTTCACGATAAAATCGTAGAAAAAATTCAGCTCCGCATCCAAGGGTTGGGAAAGAATAATTTTATGAGCGTCGATGAATTGTTGTAACTTTATTTGTTCCTCTTCGGCCACGGTGTTGAAGAATTTCTCTGTATGTTCGACGAATTTGGCTTTCCGACTTACGGCATTGGCCCACAACTCTATTTTCACTTGTTCTTCTTTCCGCAGTTGAGTGATGATTTTATTGATTTCGATGAAAAACATCATCACTATCGTAAAGCCTATTATCAGGAAAATCCACTTGAATCGCGGACTTTTGAAATTATATCTCATATTGCTGCCTCCATAAAACAGATTGCAAAAATACCGAAGTTTTTCAAACGGAACAAATTATTCAATAACCGTTCTACGAAAGCAACAAGGATTTTTCTCACGGCATATTTCCTTTTCATTCCAACGAAACGCCAATCGAGAAAAATGAAACGCCGAAAGAATTTATCGAAACGCCGTTCCGTCTTATCCAAACGGCGTTTCGATAAGACGTTGAAAGACAATATCGTTTTAAAAGTCATTTCCGCCTTGCGAAAAAAGGAAATAGATGACTGTGATGTTTTTTCGATACTTGTTTTGCGATATTGCGATTTTTTCGTACCTTTGCCATCTTAAACGTATAGTGGATTTAATTGGAAATAAACGAGAATACATTATGAAAAGCAGAAAGTTACTCTTAAGTTTAGCAGTTTTCTTTCTTGTCGGGGCTTTTGCACCGATGAAAGCGTCCCCTGTTGTGGCAACGGACGGGGAAAACGACGAGCCTGAGGCAAAAGGCTGGGTGTCCATAGGACCTGATAATGTTGCCGGACGTGTTCGTGCCATCATCTTTGACAAGTTCAATGACGGTGTCATGTATGCGGGAAGTGTCGGAGGCGGTTTGTTCGTCAGCGTAAATGGCGGTAACAACTGGCGAGAAATCGATTTCTCCAATGGTCAATGTTTTGCAGTTTCCTCTATAGCCCAAGGTGAAGACGGAACGATTTATGTCGGAACGGGAGAAGGCTTCTATGAGGAATTGTTCATAGGACAAAACAACCGTAAGGCAGGACTTCCGGGAAACGGTGTGTATAAGATAGCAACAGGAAATGCTCAATGGGCAGCCAATCTTGCAAGCGATGAAGAAAAATACGCATACGTTGCAAACAACTTTTCTTCAGAACTCATTCCCGGCACGCAACCTGAAACAAGATACGATTTGACAAACGAGTTTTGCTTTGTCAACGACTTGGCTTGGGCAAACGGCAAATTGTACATTGCAACCAAGTACGGCGGATTGAAAATCTGGGACGGCAACAGCCTTACGACTGCAAGCATAGGCGGAGCTTCTGCCGTGAACGTTACAGATATTAAAGTGAACAGAGACGGGAAAATTGCAATAGCATATAACGAAGGAACAGGTTATGCAGTGGCAATGCCTTCCAACGAGCAAGGAACGGAATTTCGTGCCATTGCATTCTCGACACAAGGAAATGAAGAAGCATTCGGCAGAATAGAACTTGCGTTCGGAATAAAGAACAACAATGTTCTTTACGCTTTGGTTGCCACAGCCAATGGAAGCATCAACGGAGTGTACAAAACCGACATTACTTCCGACAATGTGAGATTCGGAAACAAGATGACATCGAACACAATGAGCCTCGGATACGGCATGAATGAGGCAATGTCCATAGCCATAAACGATATGGAACAGGAATACATCTACATAGCAGGAAATACTTTGCAAAGATTGTTTGATGCAAACGGAACGGACGTATTCTATTCCGAAACACAAACTTATCCTTATGCTACTTTGACTTCCGGAAGCTATGTAGCACCGAATATTCACAGTATATTGTTCAAGGAAAACCCTCAAACAGCCGAGGATTCCACAGAACTATATTTATCAACCGATGCCGGCATATTCGTATATGCCTTGGACGCAACACAAACTTACTCATGGAGACCGGCAAACAAAGGCTTGGTTTCCGCACAATACTATAATGTAGCGGTAGGTGCCGACGGCTCCGTAATGGGTGCGGCACAAAGCAACGCAATCAACTATATCGCAGCTCCATCTGTCGATAAGCAAAAATCAGCAGACATCGTGTGGTCTCCAAACAGCACAGGATATAACTTTGCAACAAGTGAATATTCCTACGCTTCGGAAGCACAAACAGGTACAGAGGTTGTCGGTTCTGCCATATACAGAAGCAAGCCAAGCATTCGCAAACCTTTTATAATGTCTCGTGCATATAATGAATTGACAAGAACATATAGCGATGATAATGACTATATAGAAATCAACGATCAAACATGGCATAGCGGTACAGATGAGGCTATGTTGATGAATCCTAACATGACGAGATCCTCAGCTTACACTTTTGTCTCACCTGTAACGTTGTGGGAAACCTTTAACGCACCTGAGGCAGCAAGAGACTCGGTTAAATTTACTTTTGTCGTTGCGGCAGGAGAAGATGATGATGTTAATGCAACCAGAATATTCAGAGGAGAGGAAGTAATCAGATTTAGGGCAGGTGAGTCTTTAATGGAAGGAGACAAAGTCCTTGTTGAAAGCAACAGTTTGGAATATCCGTTCTTCTATACCTTGACCGCAGACAGATTTGGAGCAACAGGCGGTGTTTTGAATTTCAATCCTACGGACGATACCACTATAAGCGTTCCTAATCCTATCCAATCAAGATTATTCGTTGCCACAGGAGACGGAGTATTCGTATGTAAGGAGATAATGAACTTCAAAAAGACGTTCTACAGAACAGCAGACGGACTTCCATGGGTTAAGTTGTACCACATGGCAGGCGATGAAGCGACTCTTTATCGCAACCCTATCCGTGCAATGGCAGCATCCGCCGATGGAGATGCTCTGTTGATTTCTGTCGATCACATTATGGATAATACAAGCGACCTGCTTAGAATAAGCGGATTGAACAATGTCAATTTGGGAAATATGTTCACTTCCGGTGGATTCAACGGTTCGTTGAATGATGCCAACGCTTTCACTCTCGATACTTTGGCTACTTTCAACAGATTTATTTCTTCGATAGCCTACGAACCTAATTCTTCCGATGTTGCTTACATCACGTTTGCAGGATTCGATAATACCGCAAATGTAAAGAAAGTAAGCAATGTTTCCGGTGATGTTGCAAATATTCAAACGGCAGACTTGCTTGTCGGAGAGGAAGACAGCCCTGCTTATACCATACTTTTGGACGCTTTCTCCACCAAGGCATACGTTGGAACCGACAGAGGACTTTACGAAACAAACAATCGCAATGCCTCGATTCCTTCTTGGAGTAAGGTAGCCGGCATTCCGAACGTTCCGATTTATGATTTGTATCAACAAACCGCAAACTTGCCAACCCTTACTTACACTACATATCTAAGCAACAACGCAACCGAGAACGTATTCGAAGGAACACAATATTCCGGAGCCATCTATGCAGCATCTTACGGCAAGGGATTGTTCATGAACAGAGATAACCTGCAAACTCCGCAAGATCCGGTTAACGTAGGTCTTGATGAAGTGAAAGTCAATGGCGAGGCAAGCATCAATCTTTACCCTAACCCTGCCGCAAACAGCACTACATTGAACTATAACTTGAAAGTGGCATCAAATGTCGTTATGAACATCTACGACATGAACGGAAGATTGATTTCCACTTTGGATAGAGGAACCCAATCTGTGGGAAGTCATTCTCAAATAATCGATTTGCGTTCAATGGATAAGGGAGTTTACATGATACAAATGCTGACGAAAGGAAGCGTTAACACAGTTAAGCTCATAGTTCAGTAAAACATATACAAGACACAATGTAAAAGAGGAGGGCTTCGGTTCTCCTCTTTTTATTTTGCCTGATTTGCCGAATTGCAACAAAACTCCATTGTGGCTTTCAGGTGATTGGCATTGCCGACAAGTGTATCCGGTTCAAAAAAGAATAGAATTACAAGTACAAAAGCCTTGTTACAAAGACAAGAATAGGCAAATCTCATAAATCTTGACAATAGCAATTAGATGAAACGCCTTATACATACTTTCGTAAAGCAGTTCCGGTTGTCATCTTTGCACCATCGATATTTCCAATCCAATATGATACAGCCTTGTTTGAATAATAATACGACAAGTTGCGTGAACCTGTCATCGGCTTCTCGCTCCGCACTGCCGCAAAAGCAGTTGATGCTTATACTGCACCGTTTCTTATAGTCGGGAAAAGTTAACATCGCATTTGCACAGGTTTTCTGTTTCACAGCAGAAGTAAATGCTGCTCTTATAAGGATATACAATTACTTTCAACATCATCTTCGGTTTATAAGAATAGCGGTATAGAACTTTGCATGGTTTCTCTACTCTTTGAGAAAGAGACTCCCGACCATTCCGACGGTCTCATTCTTCAAGTATGGTTTCATTCTATTCCTTACGGATACAAAATTATTTACTCTTGTCGGCATCTTGGAGTACAGTTTCTTTGCCACCTATATTTTCCTTTCCCGCAATGCAATGAAAAGCTCATGATATACCCTCCCTCCTTTCCAAGATTATGAACTCGATTTCAGCAAGAAAAACACACAAAAGGCTTCATCTGAATATCAAAGCTGCCTCTTTGATATTCCTTTGGCATTCCGCCGCGACAAAACGCCGAAAGAATTTCATGAATCGGCGTTTGAAAAAATTCTTTCGGCGTTTCAATTTTCCGAAACGGCAATTCGATTCCGGCTGCTTGGCGATTGCGGACAATGCTTTCAAACAGTTTGTTTTCCGAAGCGTTTTCCCCCGCTCTTTTTTTACTCTTCCGAAAGTTGATGCAGGCATGTTCCCGACCTTTTCTGCATGGTGAATAAAGCTGTTTTTGATTTTCCTTGTACCAAAGGAGCAAATACAAAATAATTTCCTACCTTTGCAGTCATATTGTACACAGAAAAAATGTTGAACTTATGACAAGAGATACGCAAATCTTCGACCTTATACAGAAGGAAAGAGAAAGACAAACAAAAGGTATTGAATTGATTGCTTCCGAGAACTTTGTATCGGATCAGGTGATGGAAGCAATGGGCAGCGTCATGACAAACAAATACGCAGAGGGTTATCCCGGAAAGCGTTACTACGGCGGTTGCCAGATAGTCGACCAATCGGAACAGTTGGCAATAGACAGAGCAAAGCAATTATTCGGAGCATGTTGGGCAAACGTTCAACCGCATTCCGGAGCGCAGGCGAACCTTGCCGTTTTCTTTGCATGCCTTAACCCGGGCGATACTTTCATGGGATTGGATTTGAACCACGGAGGACACCTCTCCCACGGCTCGCCGGTAAACATCTCGGGTACTTACTTCAAACAAGTTGCATACGCAGTGAAAGAAGAAACCGGAACCATCGATTACGATATGATGGAAAAGGTTGCAAGAGAACATAAACCTAAATTGATAATCGGCGGTGCAAGTGCTTATTCGAGAGACTTCGATTGGAAAAGAATGAGAGCCTTGGCAGATGAGATTGGAGCAATCCTTATGGGCGACATCTCACACCCTGCCGGTCTTATAGCAAAAGGAGAGTTGAACAATGCCATCGAGTATTGCCACATCGTTACAACGACCACTCACAAAACATTGAGAGGACCGAGAGGCGGTATGATACTTATGGGCAAAGACTTTCCTAACCCTATGGGCAAGAAAACCCCGAAAGGCGAAATCAAGATGATGAGTGCCGTTTTGGATTCGGCTGTTTTCCCCGGCTGTCAAGGCGGTCCGCTTGAACATGTCATAGCAGCAAAAGCCGTAGCCTTCGGCGAAGCTCTTACAGAAGACTATGCAAGATACATCAAGCAGGTAAGAAAGAATGCAAGTACCATGGCAGCAGCATTCGTCAAGAGAGGATACAAAGTAATCTCCGGAGGAACGGACAATCACCTTATGTTGATAGACCTAAGAACCAAGTTCCCTGAATTGACCGGTAAAGTAGCAGAAAATACTTTGGTGAAAGCGGACATAACCATCAATAAGAACATGGTGCCTTTCGATTCGCGTTCTCCATTCCAAACTTCCGGTATCCGTATCGGTACTCCTGCAATCACGACAAGAGGATTGAAGGAAGACGAAATGGAAACCATAGTCGAGATGATTGATGCGGTTCTATCGGATGTAAACAACGAAAGTTTGATTGAGGCAACCCGTAAAAAGGTTAACGCAATGATGGAAAACAGACCGTTGTTTGCTTGGTAGGAATTACTTTCAGGATAAACGGAAAAAGCGGAATTGCAATGCAGTTCCGCTTTTTATTTTTCATCGATGTTCTCTGCAGGAGATATTCTGCCTATCGAGCGTGCAGGGATAAGCAATGCGGCGGTGCAAACAATGATTACGGCAATATTCACGGCAATAACGCCGACCCAATTCAACTCGAAAGGAACGCTGTCCAAGTAATAACTCTCCCTATCCAGCTTTATGATTTTGTATTTGCTTTGTATAAGCCCCAAGGTCAGAGCAATCGCATTACCGAGCAGCATTGCCTTGCCGATGATGTAGCAAGCCTTATAAAGATATATGGTTACAATGCTGCGAGTTCTCGCTCCCATGCTTTTAAGCAGGCATATATAGCCTCTCTGTTCAAATACCATCACAAGCAAACTCGAACAGGCTGCGGTAATCGTTACCAACGTCATTATTATGATGATGAGAACGACATTGGAATCCAAGAGAGAAAGCCATGCAAACAAGCCCGGCTCTATTTCGTCTATGGTTGAGACCGTTTTATCCTGCGGAAGAATACGATATAAGGCGGTCGCCGTTTTTTCAAGCGAAGAGAAGTCTTTCAGTCCGACCTCATAGCCGTTGTATTGCTTGCTTTCCATGTTGTTCAGTCTTTGAAGCATTCCTGCCGATACAAGCATGAATTTTTGGTCGTAGTCTCCCAACCCCGTCTGATAAATTCCCGACACTTTGAAAGGTCGCACCCTGTATTGCCCGTCGATAAAGAAGTAAACACGCAACTTATCCCCTGTTTTCAACTGCATCTTGTCTGCCGTGATTTTTGAAATCAAGGCTTCCGCACCTGCATTGCCATTGATGTTCGGCAGTTTGCCTTCGCAGAGATTTTCTTTGAAGAAAGCATAATCGAAGTCTTCTGCCACCCCTTTGAGTATCACACCCTGAAAATCGGTCTTCGTCTTTATCGCCCCTGCTTGCAATATATATGGTTCCACCGTTCGCACCTCCGGCAGCCTACGAATATGCTCCAAATCCTCGTCCGAAAGCGAGAATGCCTCATTCGACGAGTTTATATCCAAGGAATAAGGTTGTATATGTATATGGGAAGTGAAGCCGGTTATCTTTTCCTTGATTTGGTTCTTGAAGCCGCTCAACACCCCGACCGATACAATCATGACGGCTATCGATAAGGCTATGCTCAGCGTTGCAATTCTCACAATGGGACGGGAGTATGTGCTGCCTTCTTGGCGGAGCAGTCTTTTGGCTATGAAAAACTCAAAGTTCATTGCTGCAAAGGTAAGTCTTTTTGTCGGTTTCGATATTGCGGGAGAGGAAAAAGGAGTTCATGATACAGAAAAACATTATTCCCTGTTGGTTGTCCAACGTATCCTCGCTCAACATTGAAACCAACACAAGTGCGAGGAAATATACGTAAAAGGCGTTCTTGTATAGTTTTGTCCTATATGCGGGATATATAATGAAGAACAGAAAGACCAAACAGCCGACAAGTCCGAATGTGATGAATATAGACAGATATTGATTATGTATCATGAGACCGGAATCCGCCAACTGCGAATTGCTTTCTTTCAGGGACTTGTTCAATTCCTGCCTTAAATCCCCCGTTCCCACGCCGAAGAGCCACCTTCCGTCCTTTTCTACAATCCGAGAACCTTTTTGCCAAAGCTCAATCTTCTGAACAAGGGACGAACCCTTGATTTTACCCCATTTCCTGTATGCTTCGAATTCGAAAAACGTCTTGTAAATCCGTACTTTCAAAGGATTGCCGCTTGCATATACCGGATTTGGAATACCGTTCCTTATGTTATCGAGGTCGCTTGGCGACAACCTGCTCCAATTCTCCGCAGTGCGAGCCAAACCCTTGCAGACAAAATAACGGCTTGCAATATCGGTGAAAGCATACTTGCAATCCTTATCGGTGAAAAGACTGTCCGGAGCAATGTTCAGGTATTTCTTCAAACCCACAGCCATTTCCGCTCTCTCACTGTCCCGTATCATTTCATTGTTTACCTGATGACAATAACCGTTTTCAATCATTCCGTTTTCACATTCGCCGTTCTTCGGAACGAAGTAATCGTATGCAAAAAATGAAACGGCGAAAGAAAAAATCAAAACGGCGAAAGAAAAAACCAAAACGGCGAAAGAAAAAATTCTTTGGGGCATTCGTTTTGCCGCGACGAAAAGACAGACCGGCATGAAGACGATAAGCAGAAGCATAATGCCTGTCAACGAACTCGAAAGCACCAAATAAGCAATGAAATAAACAATCAAGCCCAAGCAAATGCCGATTTCTTTCCCGCTTGCCTGCTTATATCTTTCCATAAGGCGGATTGCGAGAAAGCCCGTGGCGGTGCAAACGAACAAAGCGAAACGAATGTGCGAGCCGAAAGGCAGAGCTGAACGTATATCCTCGAAACCGAAGAAATAAAGCCTTATCAAAGCAATGCAACTTGCAATGATAAGAAAAGCAATCGAGCAAAACGATATACACATCAAGGACTTACGGTTCAGAGACGGTATGGCGAAAAAGTACAAAGGCACGATAAGAAACGGAAGGTTCTTGTTGAGCTGCTTCAAAGCCTCATTCATATCGCCGCTCCAAGCCATTCCCGCAAGAAACAGGGCAAAGTACGCAAGCAGAGCAAGCAATACATCTTTCCTGCAAGCAACGAACCGGCTTTTGTCTATAAACACAAATCTCAATGCCATAAACGCCAAAGCGAAAGACATAAGGGCATGGGAGAAAACCAAGCCTGCCGCAGCCAAAACGATGATAAAACAATCCGAATATTCCTTTGCGAGCCTTTTCAACATGTTTTCAAAACTTCAAAAGCCGAAGATTTATTGCAAAAGGCATGTAAATGTATCCAAATCGGAGAAAATGCCTATCTTTGCACCTTATTTGAAAACAAAAACAGTAGAAATGAAGAAATTGGCGGTAGTGGCTTTTGGCGGAAACGCATTATTGAGAAGCGGTCAGAAGGGTACATATCAGGAACAAATAAAAAACGTAACCGAAACTTGTGACTCCTTGCTCAGTCTTTTGAAGCAGGATTACAACATCGTAATCGGACACGGCAACGGCCCGCAAGTGGGCAACGTCATGCTGCAACACGAGGCAGGAAAGAAGAAATTCGGCGTGGAAGCCATGCCTATGGATTTCTGTGTTGCCGAAACCCAAGGTTCCATAGGCTATTTGATAGAACAGGGATTTCGCAACGTTTTTGCAAGAGAGGGAATAGACCGTAATGTATTGACCTTGTTGACGCAGGTTGTTGTGGATAAGAACGACCAAGCGTTCAAGAATCCGGTCAAACCCGTAGGACCATACTATACAAAGGAAGAAGCCGAAGCCTTTGCAAAGGAAAACTCCTGCACGTATGCAAAGGACTCCAAGAGCGACAAGTATCGTAAAGTCGTTGCTTCACCTAAGCCTTTGAAAGTGATGAATATAGAAATTGTAAAGCAGTTGGCATTGGAGGGAAATATCGTTGTAACAGTAGGAGGGGGCGGAATACCCGTTGTCGAAGAGGCAGGCGTAAAAGGCGTTGAGGCTGTAATCGACAAGGATTTGGCATCTGCTTTGACAGCTGTTGAAATAGGAGCAGACGAGTTCTATATCCTGACCGATGTTCCCAAGGTCTATATCAATTTCCGCAAGGAAGGAGAATTGGCACTTGATGTCATCACCGTCAAACAAGCGGAAGAATACCTTGAACAAGGACAATTCGGCGAGGGTTCCATGGCACCGAAAGTCAGAGCGGCACTTCACTTTGTCAAGAACGGCGGAAAAGAGTGTATCATAACGGAAGCCGGTCAGCTCGGCAACCCCGACTGCGGCACAAGGATAGTATGGTAGAAATCAATCGAAGTAATAACAGAACAAATAAACAAAACAGATTATGGCATTCAATTTGAGAAACAGAAATTTTTTGAAGTTGTTGGATTTTACTCCAAAAGAAATCCAATACATGTTGGATTTGGCACGTGATTTGAAAAGAGCCAAATATGCAGGTTGCGAACAACCGAAATTGAAAGGCAAGAACATTGCCCTTATATTCGAGAAAACATCCACTCGTACGCGTTGTGCATTCGAGGTTGCGGCACATGACCAAGGTGCTCACGTAACCTATCTCGGTCCTACGGGTTCTCAGATAGGTGTAAAGGAGTCTATGAAAGATACTGCGAGAGTATTGGGCAGAATGTTCGACGGAATAGAATACAGAGGCTTTGAACAAAAAATCGTTGAGGAACTTGCAGAGTACGCAGGCGTACCTGTATGGAACGGATTGACCAACGAATTCCACCCTACTCAAATCTTGGCAGACTTTTTGACCATGAGCGAGCATACGGATAAGCCTCTTAACAAAGTATCTTACGCTTACCTCGGAGACGCACGCTACAACATGGGTAACTCTCTAATGGTCGGCGGTGTGAAGATGGGAATGGACGTTCGTATCGTTGCTCCGAAAGAATTGCAACCGAATGCCGACTTGATAGCAACCTGCCAAGAGATAGCGAAAGAGACAGGTGCCACTTTGACTGTAACTGACAATGTGGAGCAAGGCGTAAAGGGTTGCGACTTCCTTTATACCGATGTATGGGTATCCATGGGAGAGCCTGCCGAAGTATGGGCTGAGAGAATCAAACTTTTGAAACCATATCAAGTGAACAAAGAAGTGATGGCAAAAACCGGCAATCCGAAATGCAAATTCATGCACTGCCTTCCTGCATATCACAATTTGGAAACACAAGTGGGAAGAGACGTTTACAAACAATTCGGAATCGATGGAGTGGAAGTAACAGAGGACGTATTCGAGTCTGAAAACTCTATCGTATTCGATGAAGCCGAGAATCGTATGCACACTATCAAAGCTGTGATGGTTGCAACGCTTGGCGAATAAGACCGAAAAGAAAAATCATTTGTTTCAGGGACAAGGTGGCAATGAAGTCCGCTTGTCCCTTTTCTTTATGTCGTAAATTTGGTTTGTTTGAAAAATATCGTATATTTGCAAATATAAAAACATATATGCGGTATGAGAAAAATAATATCTGTTTTTGTTGCATTGATATGCGGTATAGTAATGTCAACATTTGCACAAAATCAAGTGCATTATGCAACATTTTGGAGCGTTGGCGCAACTGAAGATGCTTGTGTGTTTAGTTTATATCCCAATACGAACTATAACTCCGAGAAAGAACTGAATATGTTAGCTTGGACATGGCAAGGTCGTTTTGGAAAAGTTAGGTCGTTACTTAAATTCACCGGATTGAATAACATTCCTGATAATGCTATTATACTGTCTGCAACTTTGCGATTGGAAGGTGTGTCCTCTGGTAACATAACCCCACAAGGCAACAATTACTATACCGGAACATCTTATAATAATACCAATGAGGTTTTGATATATAGACTTACCCAACCTTGGAATACAAATACTGTTACTTGGAATAATCAACCTGCTTTTGATAATTCCAATTCTATTGTTATACCGGCTTCAACACAGCAATGGAATGAAAGTTATTCTAATAGTTCTCCGACCTTAGTTTCAATGGTACAGCAAATGGTGCAAGCAAATAACGATGGTTTTATCTTGATACTTAATAATGAGGCAAGATACAGGTCTAGAATTTTTGCCTCAAGCCATCATGAAAACTCTAAATTGCACCCATCGCTATTTATAAGCTACATATATTGTGATGCGAACTTTTCTTATTGTGTCAATTCTTCTGAACAGAATATATATACGTTTACTGCTGAAACAACAGATGCGATTGAATATACTTGGAGTATAGATGGAACATTTGAATTTGATGATGTATCATTTGAATATCCGTTTGTAGATAATGATACTCATGTCGTCTGTTTGAATGTATTGAATCAAGATTCATTGAGTTGCGAAAAATGTATCTCAATAATGGCATTATCTTCTGCAATAGTCAATCCGAATGGAACAGCCAGTTTGACGAAATCAAAAATTGTGCAAAACAAGATTCCACAAGCAGACATAATCGAACCATTAACTATTCGTGTATATCCGAATCCCTCTATTGGCGTATGGAATGTTGAACTGTTAGGAGAAATACACGATTTATCGACAAAGAAATATCGAATGCTTGTTACAGACTCAAGAGGTAATATAGTGAAACAAGCGAATATCGATAATACAAACTTTAAAATAGATCTTTCCAACCAAGACAATGGAATCTATTCGCTGAAAGTTCTGATGGAGGAACAGGAAATTTGTATCGAAAAACTGATAAAAGCGAATTAGAATGTACAAAAATATCGCCTATTTCAAGGGACTGAATGCTTTGAGGTTCTTTGCGGCGAGTCTTGTCGTACTTCACCACACTGCAACCATAGGAAAGAAAGACGGGTTGTTCGATTTGTGTGATTGGGGTTTGTTTCGCAACGGGGCAAATGCCGTAAACTTCTTCTTCGTTCTAAGCGGTTTTCTTATAACTTACCTTTTGCTTAAAGAGCATGACCAAACCGGCACCATCAGCATAAAGCAATTCTATCTGCGAAGAGTGAGACGTATCTGGCCTTTGTACTTTCTGCTCATCATCATAGGCACACTTTTGTTGCCATTGGCGTTCGGCTTGGTCGGAATAGATTATCAAATGCCTTATACGCTTTCTCAAACATGGTATTATTTCCTTTTCTTTTTTCCTATACTCGTTCTCTTTCATTACGGTCATCATTTTCTCGAGCCTCTTTGGTCGATAGGCGTGGAGGAAGTGTTTTACCTTCTATGGGCTCCCCTTTTCAAATATTGCAGGCGGCATATTCTTGCCATACTATCCTGCATCATCATCTTGAAACTCGCTTCTCTGACACTGATATGGTTCTTCTGTGCAGAAGATAACGTCTTCACATTTCTGACACGCAATTACAGTTTCGAGACCATGGCGGTCGGTGCCTTGGGTGCTTGTTTCCTTTTCAATACAAAGGACAAAGTCGAAACCCTTTGGCTTTTCCGCAAGCCTTTCAGGGTGATTATCTGCCTGCTTGTGCCGATTTTCCTTTGTTTCAACATCAACATAGACAATCCTCTTTGGAAATTGCTTTTCCTCACTCCCGTTTTCTCACCCTTTCTTCTTTCATTGCTTTACCTGTACCTTATCTTGGCGATAACCATTTGCCGAGCCGACAGGAAAGAGAACCGTTTCTTGAAATTCGGTGGCGAAATCTCCTACGGCATATACATGTATCACATGGGCATTGTCTTTCTTATGACCCTCTTGCTCAAACCCCTTAAAGCAACACTGCCTGAACCTTTATTCGTTCTGCTCTTCATTCTATCGACATTCCTTCTTACCATAGTGGTTGCCTATATCTCCAAACGATGGTTTGAAAACTTCTTCTTGCAACTCGGCAAAAAGAAACCGAAACACTGACCTGAAAATCACCTTTCTATCACACGGAAAAACAAAACGCCGAAAGAATTTCACGAAACGGCGTAATAATTTTTTCTTTCGGCGTTTCATTTCAGCGAAGCGGCGATTTATTTTCGACGGTTCTTTGTTTCCATGAACTTAGGAACGGCTTTACTGTTCATGAAGTGAGACTTTACATACTTTCGAGTATGCTCGGTCGATGTGTTTCCCTCGATTGAAGTTTGCTTCTTTATGGTTCGGATTTGTTTTTAGCCCTTTGGCGTAATTGTTTTAATGATTTGTATTACCTTTGCAAGGTAAAAACAGCGTAGATATGAAAATAATAATTCCCATGGCGGGAATGGGCAAAAGGCTCCGTCCCCATACATTGACAACTCCCAAACCGCTTATAGAGGTTGCGGGTAAATCCATAGTAAGAAGACTTTGCGAGGAGATAAACCTTGTGGTCGGTGAACCGATTGAAGAGATTGGTTTCATAATAGGAGACTTCGGCAGCGAGGTCGAGCAAAGGTTGGTATCCATTGCGGAAGGAATGGGTGCGAAAGGCAGGATTTATTACCAGAAGGAGGCATTGGGAACGGCACATGCCGTTTGGTGTGCAAGAGAAAGCCTGAAAGGAAAGGTAACGGTGGCTTTTGCCGATACTTTGTTCGATGCCAGTTTTTCCATGAACACAGAGGAGGACGGTATTATATGGACTCATAAGGTCGAAGACCCGAGTGCTTTCGGCGTGGTAAGAAAGAACGATGACGGAACGATAAACGGCTTTGTGGAAAAGCCGAAAGAATATGTTTCCAATGAGGCCATCATCGGTATTTATTACTTCAAGTCGGGCGAAAACCTGTTGAGCGAGTTGCAATACCTGATGGATAACAACATAACCAAATCCGGCGAGTACCAACTTACCGATGCTTTGCAGAATATGCTGGACAAGGGCTTGAAGTTCAAGACGGAGAATGTGAAAGAGTGGTTGGACTGCGGAAATCCTGCCGCAACGATATATACGAACCGCAGAATATTGGAATTGAAAGCAGGCAAGGAAAAACTTGTTGCCGATGATGTTGTTTGCAAAGACAGTGTCATCATTCCTCCGGTGTATATCGCTTCCGGCGTAAGCCTTAACGCTTGTGTGATCGGTCCGTATGTCAGCATAGGAGAAGGCAGCAATATAAGCGACAGCCGTATAAGCAATTCCATGATAGGCAAGGCTACAACGGTAAGCAAAAGCATGATTGCCGAGAGCATGATCGGCAGCAATGCAACGCTTAAAGGCAGGGCGGAACGTCTGAGCCTCGGAGATTATAACGTAACGGATTGGGAATGACAGTGCGTTTCAGAGCAATACTGCTATCGTTTGTCCTCGTTTTTACGTTATCCGCATGTTCATCGGGACGTAAGGCAATGAATGCAAGTGCGGAACAGGACGACAAAATCACGGCCATGGTTATCGATGCGGCTGTTCAGAAAGAGATAGGCAACATCGATGAAGCCATTGCCATATACGAGAAGATAATAGAATTGCAAGAGAACAATTCTCTTGCCTATTATCAACTTTCGGCCTTGAATTTCGAGAAACGTAACGTAGCTTCGGCGATAGAATACAACGAAAAGGCAATAGAACTCAGTCCGAAAAATCATTGGTACAGAGAACAACTCGCCGAGATTTACCGCCAAATTCGTCAACCCGATAAGGCAGCGGAGCAGTACGAGAAACTCTTGAAACAAAATCCCGATGCGGACGAATATTACAGCGAATTATCCGACCTGTATTTCAATGCCGGAAAGTACGATAAAACGATAGCCGTGCTTAATCGAATGGAGAAAAGACGCGGAGTGAGCGAAGCGACAAGCATGTTGAAGTATAAACTATACCAGCAAATGCAACAGCCCGACAAGGCGAAGAAAGAGATGGAACGTTTGTCGAACAGTTTCCCTCAAAACGTGGATTATTTATCCGTATTGGCACAAGCGGCGGTGCAAAGCGGCGATAAAGCAAAGGCATATTCCTATTTCAAGAAAATAGAAGACATTTCTCCGGAAGACGAAAACAATACCATAGCCCTGATTGAGTATTATGCGGCAAAGAATATGCCGGACAGTCTCGAAATGTACATATCCCGTCTGTGCTTGAACAAGGATGTGGATTTTTCCACCAAGAACATGGTCATGTTGAGCATATACAAAGACGATGTTGACCAAAAGCCGGATGTCTTTGCCAAATACGTTACCCATTTGGAAAGCATGAGGGAATTGCATTCCGAACAGGCGGAATTGTGGCAGTTCCTGAACATAGGTTATATGAGAAATCAAAACTATGTTTCTGCGACTTTGACTGCCAAAAGGTGCATCGAACTCGGCACGAATGATTATCAAACGTATCAAAACCTCTTATTCTCGCAGAGTACCTGCGAACCGGCGGACAGCATAATAGCAACAGCGGACAAAGCAATAAGGTTGTTTCCGCAACAGGCTGTTCCGTATTTGTTCAAAGGAGTGAACCAGTTGGTGAACAAAGACTATGAGGGAGCGATAAAAACTCTTTCCGACGGGCTTGCCCGCAGCAGAGACAATAAAGCCCTTACGGAAGACTTCTATCTTAATCTTGCAGACGCATATCACGAAAGCGGACGCAACGATAAGTCGTATGAATATTATCAAAAGGTCGTTGACTTGAATCCCGACAACATTCCTGCTTTGAATAATTATGCTTATTATCTCAGCCTTGAAAACAGAGATATGGAGAAAGCAGAAGCAATGGCGGAAAAGGCTCATAAAGCTCAACCGGATAATATTACATACGCCGATACCTACGCATGGGTTTTATATGTAAAGGGTAAATATGATAAAGCCTTGCAGGTTTTTGAAGCATTTCTGCCTACGCAGGAGAAATGGAGAGAAACGATCAAGCAACATTACGAGATAATAAAACAAACTGTCGGACGATGAGGTGGAAAAAATGTATTGCGACAGGCGTGCTTGTATCCGTATTTTGTTCTTGCGGTGTTTTGAAGAACAAGCGGCAGGATGTTGTTGCCAATGTCAAATCAAAACCGGCAAAAGAGGGACAGACCGTCCCATATAAAACATTCTCCGCACAGTACAGCGGAAAGTATAACAGCATTCCTTTCAAAGTGCAGGTAAGGGCAAGTCATGACAGCATAATATGGGTGAGCCTTACAGCCTTGTTCCAAGAAGTGGGAAGAATGCAGATAACGGCAGACAGCGTTTATGTGTTGGATAAAATCAATTCCGATGCGTATATAATTTCCAAGCAGACTGTCGAACGATTAAGCGGGTACAAACCCGATAATGCGGAAATCGAAAGGATTGTTACGGATACGACAAATATGGAGAAAACGTTCGACATCGGGCTTTTCGGCGGAGCGAAAGTGAATATGAAGAAACAAGTGCTTTCTCCCGATACGCAGAACATGGAAATCGAGGCAAAACATGGAGGCAAGGCTTATAAAGTCAGGTTGAACCGCACTTCAATCAAGTACGACGAGCCTCAACAATATCCTTTCACCATACCGAACAAATTCAACATAGAAAGAAGATAATGGCAGACAATTACGTAACGGTCGAAGGTCTGACAAAAACATACGGAGAGAAGACTCTTTTCCGCAATTTGAGTTTCGGAATAAACAAAGGTCAGAAAACGGCTTTTGTGGCTGCGAACGGAAGCGGCAAAAGCACTTTGATGAAAATATTGGCAGGCAAAGAGACCTGCGATGAGGGAACATTGAGTTTCAGAAAAGACATCAGGGTATCTTATTTGGAGCAACACCCATTGCAAGGCGTGAATGCAAGCATCATGGACGTGCTTTTCGACAGCGATACCCCATTGATGCAGGCTGTGAAGCGTTACGAACAGGCTCTTTATGCCGTTCGCACCGACGATTGCCCCGCGACGCAACGGCAACTCACCGATGCGATAAGCGAGATGGACAGCCTGAACGCATGGAACTATGAAAGCGAAATCAAGGAAATGCTTGGACGGCTGAATATAACCGATTTACAACAGAACGTAAGCACCCTGTCGGGAGGTGAAAGGAAGAAAGTGGCGTTATGCACCGTTCTGATAAGCCAAAGTGAAGTTTTGTTGCTTGACGAGCCTACGAACCATTTGGATATAAAGATGATAGAATGGTTGGAGGCTTATCTCGGCACGTCAAATCAAAGTCTGTTGATTGTATCTCACGACAGATATTTCATAAACAACGTTTGCACCGATATTTACGAGCTTGGCGAGGAGGGAATGGACAAATACAGGGGCAATTTCGAGTATTACCTCGAAAAGAAGGACGAGAAACGTCGCCAACAGGAGAGCGAACAAGCCAAGGCAAGGAATTTATATAAGAAAGAATTGGAATGGATACGTCGTATGCCGCAAGCTCGTGGCACGAAGTCCCGTTCACGAATAGAAG
>ERZ1026856.346-NODE-346-length-30559-cov-8.982461_pt1 | contig 30559 bp, 25 predicted proteins | sample MGYA00380158_ERZ1026856 | MGnify/ENA primary metagenome ERZ1026856 (study PRJEB33269, sample SAMEA4719794) | human gut metagenome | biome: human-associated habitat; feature: organic feature; material: feces | place: Cameroon | collected 2013-10 ...
TCGCGGTCATGCTGGCGGCGGGTTTGGCGGGCATCGAAGAGGGGCTTGAGCCCCCGGCGCCCATCGAGGATCGCGACCTGTTCACCCAAACGCGCCAGGAGCTGCTCCGCCAGGGGCGCTTCACCAGCAGCAACATCATTCACATCCCGATGGTGCTGTACCATTGGCGCGCACACCAGGCGTCCACCGCACAGCACCCGGAAGCGAAGCTCTACGCCTTCGAGGCCGGCGCTCGCGCCGTGTACGACCACTGCAAGCGCATCGGCCTCCCGGTAAAGAAGGTCGAGCAGGGCATCACCTACGGCTTCTACCACCCGATCTACGAAAATCAGCAGCCGCTGATCTCCGTCGTGATCCCAAATAAGGACCACAGCGCCGACCTCGATAAGGCCATCACCTCACTCGCCGCCGGCAACTATAAAAACCTCGAGTTCATCATCGTCGAGAACAACTCGGATCAGCCGGAGACCTGGAAGTACTACGAGGAACTGAAGAACCGCTTCCCGGAAGAGCTTCCGGCAGACTTCATCGATCCAGCGACTGCATTCGTTGCTCCGACTGCGGAATCGAACTCCGCCGCATCGAAGCCGGCGCAGGTATCGGTTTATCACGGCGCCGCGGCTTCGGTTCTTCCACAGCCGGTTGTGAAGGTTGTGAAGTGGGACGGCCCGTTCAACTACTCCGCGATCAACAACTACGGCGTTCAGTTCACGCACGGCCAGTACCTGCTGTTCCTTAACAACGACATCGAGGAGATCGACCCGGATTCCATCGATGAGATGATCGGCTACGTACAGCGTGACGACGTCGGCATCTGCGGCGCACGCCTCCTGTACCCGGACGAAGACATTCAGCACGCCGGCGTGATCATGGGCATGGGTGGCATCGCCGGTGCCGCCTTCGTACGCACCCACGACTCGGATCTCAGCTACATGCACCGTGCGAAGTGCATCCAGGACTACTCCTGCGTCACCGCAGCCTGCCTCCTCACGAAGCGCAGCCTCTTCGATGCGGTCGGCGGCTTCACCGAGAAGCTCGCCGTCGCCTTCAACGACGTCGACTACTGCATGAAGGTCCGCGCCCTCGGAAAGCTCGTCGTGTATAACCCATACGCGAAGTTCTACCACTACGAATCGAAGTCCCGCGGCATGGAAGACACCCCGGAGAAGCTCGCCCGCTTCCACTCGGAAATCCTCACCTTCGGCACCACCTGGAAGGACATCCTCCGCGACGGCGACCCGTACTACAGCCCGGCCCTCACCTTCCGAAAGGCCAACTTCGCCCTGAAGGACCTCACCCAGGAACAGGTCGGCGAACCCATGCACTACGCCCTACTGAAAGGCATCGTTTGGGACGGCCCCGACGCCGGCACCCAGTCGTAAAACCAGCTGCCGGGACAGGAACAGCTGAGCAGAAGCAAATAATGAATAATTACGATGATGTAAGCCCCCGGCATGCCTCGCGCATGCCGGGGGCTTTCACACTATTTTAAAGGAACGTTCAAAACGAGCGTCTCTTTTAGTTTGCCTGCCCACCCCAGTATACATTTTTTATTTACGTACATATTGGCCCCGCCCCATGCAGGCAAACAAAAAATCGACGCTATATTCTGTTTCTTGTGCTATCGACACGTTCAGTACCGGGCGCTGCCCGGACCCGCCCCTCGTCGGGGAGGCAGGAAAGGATCTCATGGATCCTTTCTCGGCAGCAGGGTAATCCGCGTCACTCCGTCAAGGACTGCCCAGACGCATAAATGCGTCCAGCGTACTGTTCCTTGACTCCGTTCCCGCTCCCAGGCAACGGCTACAGGTCATCAAATATTCGATTCGGAAAATAGCTACGTAGTATTTAGTTGAGAATATGTACGAAATTGGCATAGAAACACTGAAAATATGACATATTCTTAACTATATGCGATTCTTGCATGTTTGCGCATGCGACAGCACGCAAAACTTGCGTGTTATGAGAAACGTGATGCGCGATAATTGTGTATTAGCTTTTTGATAAATGCGCAAAACTTGCGTATTTTTGCTGCGCATTTCTTTGCTGGATGATATAATGAACGAAGCAGCAGTATAGACGATAAAACTTATGGCAGAAAGAACAGCTTGCCTATTCTCTAAAAAGTATAAAAATATGAGCAGTGAAATGAAATTAAGAACATTAAGGAAGCAAAAGAAACTGACCCAGGTGGAGTGTGCGAAGTACCTGGGCATCCCGGTTCGTACATACCAGAACTATGAAACGGATGAAAAAAAGCAGGATACGCCGAAATATGTCTATATGATACAGAAGCTGGACCAGTATGGATTCATCGATGAAAGCCATGGCATCTTAAGCATTCAGAAAATAAAAGATGTATGCCGCGACATTTTCGCAGCCTACGATGTAGACTATTGCTATCTGTTCGGCTCTTACGCAAAAGGAAAAGCGACGGAAACAAGCGATGTAGATCTGCTGATTTCGACCACGGTTTCCGGTATGAAGTTCTATGAACTCGTCGAAGACCTTCGGGAGGCTTTAAAAAAAGAAGTGGACCTGTTGAATCTGGAGCAGCTGAAAGATAACCTCGAACTCGTAAACGAAATCCTGAAGGACGGTATTAAAGTGTATGGATAACAAGAAGACAAACCAATATTACCTCCAGAAGGTTATCACGGACCTTCGCTTTATCATCGCACATACGAAAGATATCTCTCAAGGAGAACTGGAAGAAAACGAACTTCTGGTTGATTCTGTGATGTTTCGTCTGATACAGATTTCAGAAAATTCAGATCGATTAAGCGAAGAATTTAAGCAACAGCATGCGACGATTCCATGGCGGGCGATGAAAGGTCTTCGTAACCGAATCGTCCATGAGTATGGCAATGTCGTATTATCCATCGTATATGATACCGTGAAAAAAGATATTCCGGAGCTCCTGGAGGATTTGGAGGATATCGAATAATGGAATATTATCTAAATTGGATGGCGCTATCTACTATTGAACGATTTCAAAAATAGTGGATATGATTTTCCTCTTGAAAAGCGTCAGTCAGCTGAAAACTATCCAATAAGTGCCGTTTTATGAAATCGTAGATAGTTTTGCTCCCCGCAGCAGCGCCAGCCACAAGAAAAAATCGCAAAAGCAGAACTATCGCGAAGATAGGAGTCCCGGAGGGGTGACAACAGAAGCCATACGGAGAGGTCGTGAAGAATCAAGGCGGGGACCCTTAGTGGCACTTGGTGTCATCTCTCCTTGGAACCCTCTGCAACGCTGAGTTTTCATAAAGAAAACTCAGCGATTGCAGAGGGCCTAGTGCCACTTAGGGTTCCCGACTTAGATTCTTCCGAGCTCGCAGTACTGTGCTTCTGTTGTCACCCCTCCGGGGTTCGTCTTAGCGAAAATGTTACGATTATCCCGAAATCCTAAGAAATTCCTAACAACCTTGCTCTAGGTTTTTCGTAAAAATAGAGTATACTCCCAGTATGATTAAAGATAACCAGCGTTTTTTAAATAATCTTCACGTCCTTCTGGACGTCCTCATCATCTGCGCGTCCTACGCCCTCGCATGGCTCCTGACGATCGTCGCACCGATCTTCCCGGCAGGCCACGGCGTACTCCCGCCGCAGGTCTATTTTGCTGCGCTCATTCCGATCGTACCGGCGTACCTCCTCCTTTACTGGACGTTCCACCTGTACGAGCCGAAGCGCACCCACTCGAAGCGTGCCGAGCTCTGGCACATCTGCCAGGCCTGCGCCGTCGGCCTCATGCTGCTGACCTCGATCCTCTTCGCGTTCCGACGCTCCGGATACTTCGGCAACTTCTCGACCCGTATGCTCGTCGCGTTCTCCATCATCGACATCACCCTGACGACGATCGAACGCTTCGGCATCCGCTATATCCTGTCGCGTCTCCGCCGGAAAGGCTTCAACCAGAAGCACGTCATGCTCGTCGGCTTCTCGGACGCCTCCGACCAGTTCATCGACGCCTGCCGCCGCAATCCGGATTGGGGTTATCACATCTACGGCGTCGTCGACGACATCGCGGAAGTCGGCGAAGGCTACAAGGGCGTTCGCGTCGTCGGCCGCATCTCCGAGCTCGAACACATCCTCGCGCAGAACACCATCGACGAAATCGCAATCACCCTGCCGCTCGCAGCCTACGCGAAGCTCGACGGCATCGTCCACGTCTGCGAGAAGTCCGGCGTCCACACGAAGTTCATCCCGGACTATAACAACATCATCCACTCGAAGCCGGTCACCGAAGACATGGACGGCCTCCCGGTCATCAACATCCGGAACGTCCCGCTCACCGACCCGGTCAAAGCCACCGCGAAGCGCGCCGTCGACATCTTCGGCGCCCTCGTCGGGATCATTCTTTTCAGCCCGATCATGCTCGTCGTTGCGATCCTCATCAAGCTCACCTCGCCGGGCCCGATCATCTTCAAGCAGGAGCGCGTCGGCCTTCACAACAAGCCGTTCATGATGTACAAGTTCCGCTCCATGGTGCAGCAGACCGAAGCCGACGAAAAGAAGGGCTGGACCGTCCCGGGCGACCCGCGCGTCACCCGTGTCGGTCGCTTCATCCGGAAAACCTCCATCGACGAGTTCCCACAGTTCTTCAACGTCCTCGCCGGCCAGATGTCCCTCATCGGCCCGCGACCGGAACGCACCCAGTTCGTCGAGATGTTTAAGGAAGAAATCCCGCGCTACATGATCAAGCATCAGGTCCGCCCGGGCATGACCGGCTGGGCCCAGGTCAACGGCCTCCGCGGCGACACCTCCATCTACGAACGCGTCAAGTACGACATCTGGTACATCGAGAACTGGACCATGTCCCTCGACGTAAAAATCCTGTTCCTCACGATTTTTAAAGGATTTGTAAACAAAAACGCATATTAAGTAAAAATTGCCGAAGCTGGGCAAGTATGGTAAAATCGTCTAAGTTTTTTTGAAAAGTAACTGCAACCCGCAGTATGAGGATAAACGAATGGCACTTGACAGTGGCAAGGAAACGCGCCGCCCGCACACGCAGGCAGAGGCAGAAGCCGAACAGCGCGCGCTCGAAGACAGAATCGTAAACGATAAGCAGATGGCTGGCCGGCTCATGGATAAGGCCATGAACCCGCAGGGCGGTGATGCGGCGACACCTCGTCGCAGTAATCCATATCTCTCGGAGATGGAAGCGGAGCGAAGAGCAGCCAGAGCCGCGGACGGCACAGCCCGTACCCCGCACTCGACGGACCCTCGCTCAGCAGCCGGCATGACCGGCGCAGGAGCTTCCGGGACAGCGGATGTTCGTTCAACATCCGACACGACCGGCTCTACCGGCACCCGCCCAACTTCCGGCTCCACCGGCACACGACCGGCCTCCGGCTCCACCGCCCGCCCGCGTCGCACGACGCCGGTGAAGAAGCCGCAGGAGGCCCAGCCGGGCGTCCGCCAGCTGAACAGCATCGGCGAAGGCCAGTTCGACGCCGACTACGAGCGCCGCATGCGTGACAAAAAGAAGAAGGCCCGCCGCACCCGCATCATCACCATGGTGATCGTCGAGCTCCTGACCCTCGTCTGCATCTTCGGCTTCGGCTTCGTTTACCGCTACATGCACATGACCGCCGACGTCGCCTTCGATGTCAGCAAGGTACGAAACGACAACATCGACATCTCTCAGAAGCAGAAGATGTCCGGCTACTGGACCGTCGCCGTCTTCGGCGTCGACTCCCGTAACGGCGACGTCGGCAAGGGCGCAAACGCCGATGTACAGATCATCGCGAACGTCAACATGGGCACCGGTGACATCACCCTGACCTCCGTCTACCGTGATACCTACCTGAACCTCGGAAAGGGTGACCGCTACTCGAAGAGTAACGCCGCCTACGCCGAGGGCGGACCGGAGCAGGCCGTCGCGATGCTGAATAAAAACCTCGACCTCGATATCGAGAATTATGTCACCTTCAACTGGAAGGCCGTGGCGGACGTCATTGACCTCCTCGGCGGCGTGGACATCGACGTCTCGAAGGCGGCTTTCTACTATATGAATGCCTACATCCACGAAACCTGCCTGAAGTCCGGCATCAGCGCACAGAACCCGGCCGCCATGTACATCAAGAACGCCGGCCCGCAGCACCTGAACGGCGTCCAGGCCGTGGCTTACGCCCGCCTCCGTTACATGGACAGCGATTTCGAGCGTACGAAGCGCCAGCGTGAAGTCATCTCGCAGTGCCTCGACCTCGCGAAGAAGACCGACCTCGCGACCCTCACGAAGATCATCGACACCGTGCTCCCGCAGGTGGCCTTCAACATCGACACCGCCGACATCATCGAGCTCGCGAAGGGCATCTCCCGCTACAACATCCGCGAGTCTGTGGGCTTCCCGAAGGACCTGAAGGATCAGATGATGGGCAAGAAGGGTGCCTGCGTCATCCCGGCGACACTCGAGTCCAATGTCGTCTGGCTCCACAGCATCCTCTTCGCGGATGAGAACTATACCGTATCCGATGCGGTGAAGCGCTACTCCCAGAAGATCTCGGACGACTCCGGTTACTATGCGAGTCATAAGGAGACGGAAGAGTCGGATAAGAAGTTCACGAAGTCCGGCGAAGACGAAACTGAGAAAACGAAGGCGGAGACCGATGCGGATGGCAATACCGTCAAGAAGCAGAAGACCGACAAGGACGGCTACCTGATCAAGGGCACCGACGCGGACGGCAAGTACATCTACGAGACCGACGCCGACGGTAATAAGATCAAGGCAAACACCGAGACGAAGGCCGACGAAACGAAGGAGACGAAGGAATCCGAGACCGATGTCGATGGCAATGTCATCAAGGTCCCGAAGACCGATAAGAACGGCTACCTCATCAAGGGCGTCGACAAGAACGGCAAGTACATCTACGAGACGGATGCCGACGGCAATAAGGTGAAGGCCGACACCGAGACGACGAAGTCCGGCGAGACGAAGGAAACGAAGGAAGGCGAAACCGAGGAATCCGAGACCGAGGACGGCGAGATCATCGAAGGCCCGACGAAGGAAACCAAGGAGACGAAGGAAAACTCCAAGGACGAGACGAAGGAGTCGAAGAAGGGCAACGAGAAGGAGACCAAGGAGACGAAGGAAAGCCAGAAGGAAACCATCGAAGAGCCGGGCAAGACCCCGGAGAACAGCTACGACGGCCCGGGCGGCAGCTCCAGCTCGAATCACAACAGCAGCACCGCCGGTCCAGGCTCCAGCTCAAACAACAGCAGCAGTGAAGGACCGGGCAGCAGCCACACCAGCGAAGTCATCCCTGGTGGACCAGGCGCTGACCTCGTCGAAGGCCCTGGCGCATAATACGAACGACACAGACAGATTTCAGCGCGGATTGACCGAAGGGGCGATTTGGCGCTGAAATTTGTTACATGGATTTATTTTTACGATCGATTACATAAAGGAGCTTCTCTATGAGTAAGCAAAAGAAATCCGGAAACGCAGTACAGAATACACAGGCAGGCACCGAAAGCGGCCGCATCAATCAGCGCTTTGGGCGTATCACCAGCACCCTGATGACCATCTACGTGCTTTTCTACCTCTGTGTATTCCCACTCGCAACCCATGACAAATACTTCGACATCCTGAAATTTCGCTTTCAGCTCTACTGGATCCCGACCCTCATCTACGGCATTCTCTTTCTGGTGTTGGGCATCCTTTATCTGATTACGGATAAACGTAGTAATGGCAGCGCCCTCACAGCGGAATTGAAAGAGAATCTGAAGTGGAACGTCCTCAAGACGAAGCTTACGAAGACGGATCTCTGTTTCATCGCCCTGATCTTCATCATGACCCTGTCCGTGCTCTTCGCGGACTACCAGTACGAAGCCCTCTGGGGCAGCCGTGGCCGCTTCAACGGCCTGGTGTTATGGTTGATGTTTTTCATTGCTTACTGGCTCGTGACACGGTTTTACCACTTCCGTAAGTGGCATCTTTATGCATATCTGCTTGCTGCATGCCTTCCGGAAATCTGGGGAATGACGGATTTCTTCCTTTTAGATTTATTTGGATTTCACAAGAACACCAGCCCAGAGTATATTTATACCTTCGTTTCCAGTGTGGGCAATATTAATACCTATACAAATATGGTGGCGCTGCACCTGGGTGCATCTGCGGTCCTCTTTGTACTTTCGGACACGAAACGTGAGCTGCTATTGACGTGTATTACGCTGGTGATTTCCTCACTCGCCATCGTGATGGGCATCAGTGATAACGGGCTTCTGGCGGCAGCTGCGGTATTTGCATTCCTTCCTTTTGTGGGGTGGAATGCACGGAAGAACATAGCTCGCTTCTTTATTGCGCTGAGTATCTTTATGACAAGCGTGATCATTCCAGCACAGCTGACCATTGGACGGGAAACGATGGCCGATTGTGATGGAGGCAGTGTTTTTGTGACACTTGGAAAAACAAACGCCTTCCTTTTTCTTACGATCGCACTTTGGATGTTTGCAATTGTTTTGTCGCTTCATTTTCGTAAGGAAGTCATGCAGGCAGTGGAGGAAAAGACTACTCGAATTGCGCGCCGCATCTGGCTGGGGCTTTTCCTTGCGGGGAGTTTGACTGTAGTGGCAGTTTTTGTAGACGCCAATACAGGGAAGCATCTGGAAATCTGGAATGCATATCGTAATGTGCTGATCTTTGGTGATGGCTGGGGAACCGGTCGAGGCTTCAACTGGCGCCTGGCATGGGAATTCTTTACGAAGGATGCCAGTCTTTTACAGAAGATGATCGGCTATGGACCGGATACCTACTACATCATTACCATGGATCGCTATAAGCATGCGATGCGAGATGCAGGCTATGGCATATTTGATTCGGCGCATAACGAATATTTAGAGTATCTGACCACCATCGGAATACTGGGAACGCTTGCATACCTTGGGGTGCTGGCGACGAGTCTTCGGCAGATACTGAAAAAACCAGGCAATGCCTGTGCCATTGCCTGTGGCTTCGCAGTGCTTGCCTATGCGGTGCAGTCAGTGGTCAATATCGCGATTCCGCTCACGACACCGATTTTTATGATTCTTCTTTACGTAGGGATCAACAGCTCTCAATCATCGAACTTTGAGAAAGGAACGTTATGAGACTTGACTGGAATTCAATGAAGACTTTGAAAAAGAAAAGAGGCCGCATCACGCATGCGTGGATGCTTTGCCTACTGATGACGACGATGTCTCTCTTAGGCAGGATGCCTGCACAGGCAGCGCCGATTATCGATACGACCATGGTGCAGACGGCCGCGATGCCAGGCACGCAGACCGTACAGGCAACACCAGCACGGACGGTAACAAACGCACAGATCGTATCTACACCGGGAAGCACCAGTACGCAGATTGTATCCGCATCGGGCAGTACCAGTACACAGATGACGTCTATCCCTGCCGGTATAAGTGCACAGGGAGCCGTTACACCAGGTAGTACAGTTGCGCAGACAGTACAGACATCAGGAATGCCGAGTGCATCCACCTCGATTTCGACAGGAGCAAGTGGTGCCAGTGAACTATGGATGCTGGGCAGCACTACGGGCGCACAGAATCTGAGCATCGTGATTAAAAGTCCGAATGGAAAGCTCATCGTCATCGATGGCGGCTGGGAAGCAGATGCGGACAAACTGTCATCGCTCATCCTGCAACAGGGCGGTGAGGTATCTGCCTGGCTGATCACCCACCCACATGAAGATCATGTCGGTGCACTCTGCGCGATTCTGAATGACACAGCCCGGATAATCAAAATCGATAAAATTTACTGCTCACTGGCAAACCCGGACTGGTATCGTCAGGTTTCCCCGACGGGCGCCGGCATCGCAGATCAGTTGCTGAGTGCATTTACGAAGCTGCCGGTCGGCACGGTGACAGATAATATTGGGCGTGGAACAGAAATTAACATCGATGATGTCAACATCCGTGTACTGAATAACCGTGGCGTGTATACCTATAACGGTGTGAACAACAGTAGTCTGGTCTATAAGATCCGTGTGAGTGGACAGTCCATCCTGATTCTTGGGGACCTCGCGTATGATGGTGGTAAAGACCTGATCAAAACCTGCACAGCAGCCGAACTGAAATCCGATATCGTACAGATGGCCCACCACGGCCAGCAGGGTGTAGACCAGGACGCCTATGCGCTGATCGCACCAACCACCTGTCTCTGGCCTACACCGGCTTGGCTCTGGGATAACGATAACGGCGGTGGCGTCGGCAGTGGCACATGGGGCACCCTGACGACTAGAGCCTGGATGGATGCCCTCGGCGTGAAGGATAACCGCTCCTTGAAGGATGGCGATGTCCATATGTACCTCGGCATGCCTTCACCGAATATGTAAAAAGTGCTTGCATTCCTGTGAAAAGCATGTATAATCGCAGACATAGGTTAATTATTAAAATTTGATTAAGAAGTACGAAAGATAGTCTTTAAGAAATTCGTAAGAATTAGTAATGACTCTGTTATATACTTTCTGATCGAATCGCAGTAAGATAACCTCGTACATGATGAGAGAGTACGAAGCAAGTACTTCCTCCGCGGAACCTGGTAAGAAAAGGACTTGCAAGGGCACACGCTTAGAGGTATAATCTCACCGTAACTGAGCCTACAGGCTCGAAAAGAAAAAAAGGAGAGTGCATTTATTATGAAGAAGCAGACAAAGGTAATGGCAACACTTTCTACTGCAGCACTTCTTGCTCTTGGTTTTTCAGCCGTTTCCATGGCAGCTGGTTGGGATAACTCAACAGGCGCTTGGAGATATCTGAACAACGACGGCACAGAGGTTGTTGACGAGTGGAAGTCCGCAAACGGAAATTGGTTCTATCTTGACAGCGACGGAGTTATGGCTACCGATAAGCTGATCGAGGATGAGTCCGGTTCCAAGACCAAGTACTATTATGTTGACCAGTACGGCGCTATGGTGAAGAACACCTGGAAGGCTGTAGCTATGGACGACGATGATAACACGGATCTCGACGCTGAGTACTGGTGGTACTACTTCGGTAACGATGGTAAGGCTTACACCACCGAGTCCGACAAGAAGCTCACAAAGAACAAGGTTAAGACCATCAACGGCCTTAAGTATGCTTTCGATTCTGAGGGCCACATGCTTTATGGATGGGTTAATGTTGATTCCCATACTCAGGATGATGACAATGCTCAGGCATGGATGGACGCTGACTACTACTTCAACGGCTGGAACGATGGCCATGCTCAGACCGGTTGGGCTCAGCTGAACGTAGAGAAGGAAGACGGCGATACTGAGAATTACTGGTTCTACTTTGACGGTAACGGCATCAAGCAGGCTGGCAAGCGTAAGAAGATCAACGGCGTTTACTATGTATTCGATAAGCAGGGCCGCATGGTTGACGAGTGGGCTATTCAGCATGGCGATACATGGTCCGCACTTGATGAGGTTGCTACTGGTACTACTGCATCCAACATCGCTTACCTTAACGGTGATGGTTCTCAGAGAAAGAATACCTGGGTTTGGGCTATTCCGGATGAGGACTGGATCAGCAAGGACTACGATAACGACGACTACAGATGGTTCTACTTCGGTAAGAATGGTAAGCTGACTGTTGATCAGAAGAAGAAGATCAATGGTAAGTACTATGCATTCGATGAGTACGGTCGTATGCAGACGGGCTTCGTAGCTGTTGGTAATGATAACCAGGGCGTAACCAAGATTGGTAGTGCTGATGACTTCACTGCTAAGGAGTGGATCGCTGCTAACCACGATGGCGTATACTTCTTCTCTGCTGATGAGTCGAAGGACGGCTCCATGAAGACTGGCTACCAGAACATCGAGATGGATGATGATACCTATCAGTTCTATTTCCAGAAGAATGGTGAGGCGAAGACTCAGTACGATAATAAGATTAAGAAGTTCACTGTTGCTGGTCTCATTCTGAAGCCAACAGCTGATGATGACAACAACTATGGCGCAGTAGCTGCTGATGGTAAGAGCATTACAACCGCTTATAAGGATATGGAAATTGGCATGTTCCTTGTTAATAAGCAGGGTACTAAGGTGACAAGCAAGACTGTCAAGGATGAGAACGATCAGTACTGGCTGACTGATAAGGATGGTAAGATCCTTAACAAGGCAGCAAGCAAGGACGCTTATGATGACATGAAGGATGATAAGAAGTGGTACATTGCTGACTAATTTCTGAATATCATTCTTTGAGATTCAATGAAAGGTTCCGGGGAAAAATCCCCGGAATCTTTTTTCTTTCTTTTTATTAGAGCTTTATATGTTAATCAAGCATACGACGATATCAATATGAAAGAACTCTCTGAACTTTTCATGAACATATCGTGAACCTGCTAGGCTTTTCCCTGAAAGAATGGTATGATAGGCGACGTTGGAATTTGATTAAAAGCTTGAGTAGCGACACATCCGCATCGAAAGCATGCGAATGACCACTGATTTCAGAAAAACATAGGAGAAAGCGATATGAAATTGATGAAGAACCTGATGATTCTTGGTGTGGCAGCGCTTGCTGCGCTTTCTGTAACCGCATGTAAGCCGACGTATGAAGTGCCAGTGGATGATCCGGTTATGACGACGGCTCCTGCAGACGCCCCTTATGAGATGGACTTTGCTCAGCTGAATGATGACGTGATCGACGGCTTCTCGAAGACCCATGTGGTCTTCCCGTTCGTAAAATCTATGGAGATTAGCGGAGACAATGACGCCAAAAGCATTGAGGTTGATATCGATATTCAGGAGGGCGTGGATGATTATGCCGTTCAAGTTCTCCTCTCAGATGTAACGAAAAAAATAGATAATAACGCCTATATTCAGGATTTTCGTATTAAGCAGGCAGATGATACGCAGTTTGGCTCGGTGTACGACATCTATAGCTACACCTATAAGGTGACCTGTGGTGGAGAAACGCTGTACGACCAAACGATTCAGCCTGGAACGGAGATTCCGCTGGATCCGAGCGTGGATGGAAATAAGATCATGGAATCTGTAGCGAACGAACAGGCTATGGAAGAATCAACAGAGACGAGCGAAGCAGCGTCGAACTGATTCGAAGGCTATTCATAGAAGAAGTCTTGTGGTAAAATCTCTCTTAGTATTTACTAAGAGGGATTTTTATGAATTTGGAAGTATTGATTTCCTGTATGCATCAGCAGGATATGAAAATTGCTGAACAGACAGGGATTAAGACGGATGCGCTGATGATAAATCAGTGTCCTCCGTCCGAGCCTTCGGAAGATAATTGCTCAGACTGGATCACAACAGACGTGCTAATTGGCGGACATGGAAATGTTCGTATGCTAAAAACACGTACACGCGGATTATCGAAAAGCCGTAACCTGGCTATCCAACATGCTGTCGGAGATGTGTGCCTCCTCTGTGATGATGATGAACAGCTGGATGCCTCCTATGAGGAGACTATTTTGAAGGCATATGAGCTGCTGCCAGAGGCAGATATTATATGCTTTCGTATCGGGAATCAGCCGAGCCGACTGAAGCAGGAGACGCAGCGTCTTACGAAATGGACCGCGATGCGCATAGCATCCTGGCAGATTACATTTCGCAGAGAATCCATCCTGAAGAGCGGTGTGAGATTTGATGAAGACATGGGCGCGGGAACCGGAAATGGTGGAGGAGAGGAAGTCAAGTTTTTGAGAGACTGTATAAAAGCAGGGCTGAAAGCCTACTATGTTCCGAAAAGTATAGGTACAGTGGCGCAGACAGACTCTACCTGGTTTAAAGGCTTTGATCGAGACTTCTTTTATAAGCGTGGAATTACGAACCGGTATATGCTGGGACTTCCTGTATCCATTCTGTATGCGGCATACTATACCATGGTGAAAAGAGATTTATATAAAGAATATGTGACACCCTGGCAGTCGTTTAAGTATACCCTGGATGGTATTATTGCAAATGATATAGTGAAGCAGAAGAAACGGAGAGTGAAAAAATGATATTGCAGAATCTTCTTCAGCCAGATAAGCAGATATGCAGTGATGAGTCTATGTTCTATCATGTGAGCGATGGAACATATTTTTTTGATACGTATTTTAACGCACTTTCACTCGAAAAGTGGAAAACATACACAACGGTGAAGGACATTCAGCTTCATTTATCCTGTGTTTCACCTGTTCATATCGAGGTTCATGATGAGTCTGGTATCCTCTCTTCGATGGATATCGGTATGCCACAGGCAGAATCCGTTGATATCCCAGTGGAGTATGGAGAGACCAGCAGGTTTATTTACATTGTTGTTCGAAATATCGATGACAGCTCTGTAATGCCTATAAAGTCCGGATATTTTTATACGAAGGATGCTCCTGAACAGGAAGTATCACTTGCACTCGATATTTGTACATATAAAAGAGAAGCGTTTGTGTATCATAATATCAGTGTGCTGAAGGATGCGATTCTGACGAATTCTGAATCTCCACTGTTTGATAAGGTTCATATTTTTATCAGTGATAACGGACAGTCTCTAGATGCAGCGAAGCTAGAGGAAGAGCATATCCATGTTTATCCGAATATGAACGCGGGTGGAACCGGTGGTTTTACACGTGGTATTCTGGAAATCCAGAAGAAGAAAGAAGAACTGCATCTTACGCATATGATTTTTATGGATGATGACATCGTACTAAATCCGGATGCAATTGTGCGTACCTATGGGCTTCTTTCCTTTGCACGTGACCAGTATAAGCAGTCGAGTGTAGCGGGGGCAATGCTGCGCCTTGATCGTCGCTATACCTTACATGAGGTGGCGGCAAACTGGGATGGTGGTGATCCGATCGTGACGAATCAGGGAATGGATTTACGGACATTTGACCATGTTATGAAAAATGAAGAACTGCTTCAGGGAGATTATGCGGCATGGTGGTATGCCTGCTACCCGCTGTCTGTCGTAAGAGAAGATAACATGCCGATTCCATTCTTCCTTCATATGGATGATGTGGAGTATGGGCTGCGAAATCGAAATGGGATCATGAAGCTGAATGGCATAAATGTATGGCATTCTGTGTTCGAGAATAAGCGTGCATCAAGCTTGTCCTACTATGATATACGGAATATCATGCTGACGAATGCAGTCTATTTTCGGGATGGTAATCTTCGCTTTATGAAGAAGTATATTTTTAAGCGTTTCATGGCGAACACGCTTCGGTTCCGTTATAAGGATGTGAATATGACCTACATGGCGGTCAAGGATTTCTGCAGAGGGCCAGAATATTTGAAGAATCTTAATCCGCAGGAAAAGAATCGTGAATTGATGGATGACGGCTACAAAATGCTGCCGATCGATGATTTGACGACAGATGATGGCCTGAAGAACGAAATTAAGCATTATCAAAAGCCTGAGAATATTTCGGATGTGTATCAGAAATATACCGTAAAGAATAAATGGAAATATCAGATTACGATAAATGGATGGCTCCTGCCGTCACATCGTGATAAAGTGTATGCATATCCGATGGGGATTCACCCATATGCTCTTTTTCGAAAAAAAGATGTCATTCTGTTTGATCCGGATTCACAGACAGGTATCGCAGTTCATAAGAGCTGGCGTGAGCTTATAGGTGTATTATGTACGATTGGAAAGACGTATTTACTGATTGCAACACAGTATAAAAAGGCGCAGGGAGAATATCGGCGGGAAATCCAGACTATGCAGACCGCAGGGTTCTGGAAAAAATATCTTAAACTGAAAGCTTGAAAAAATTAAAAGAAACGAGAAATGAATTTGGATAATCGAAGTCAATATAGAAGACTCCTGAGGGGGTTGTTCTGCATTATGCTTTTAACCATCTATGGAGTGGCCTTCTGGCTGACCTGGTCGAAGTACTATAATCTGCGGATGGAGCGAATGTTCTGGCGCAAAGGTCATTATCTGATCATGGCGGTATATGTGATCGCGATGTATCTGGTGGTGCGGATCTATAACGGCTGGAAAAACGGATATATACGTGTGTTTAATATCATATTTGCACAGACGGTTGGGACAATCATCACAAATATGGGCGCATACGTCATGATCATCCTGCTGACGAAACACCTGGAAAGTGTGCTGCCACTTATGCTGATGACGCTCGTGCAGATTCTGTGCTCAATTCCATGGGCATGGGCCTGCAATAAGATTTATCTGAGGGCGTATCCACCACGTAGAGTATTGATGGTGTATGGTGATCGGCCAGCAACGAGCCTGATTCGGAAAATTGCAAATCGTACCGATCGGTTTACAGTCAGTGGGCTCGTTTCAATCGATGAAGGAATAGAGCGCGTGATTGAGGTGATTCCGCAGTATGAAGGTGTGGTCATCTGTGATATCTGTGCGAAAAGCCGGAATGATATTCTGAAGTACTGCTATGCCCGGAATATACGCACGTATGTATCGCCTAAAATATCGGATATCATCATACGATCCAGTGAAAGCCAGCATATGTTTGATACCCCGATGCTGATGGCGAGAAATGAAGGCCTGACGATAGAGAGTAAGGTGATGAAACGACTGCTGGATATCATCATCTCGCTGATTCTCCTGATTATAACGTCACCGATCATGCTGCTGGTTGCCATCGCCATCAAGTTAGAAGATCATGGAAGTGTATTTTATAAGCAGGAGCGGCTTACGATCAATCGAAAGCACTTCTATATCTATAAGTTCCGCAGTATGAAGGAAAATGCAGAACAGGATGGAAAGGAGCGACTTTCACAGAAGGACGACGATCGAATCACTAAAGTAGGTCATTTTATTCGTGCGACGCGTCTGGATGAGATCCCTCAGTTTTTCAATATTCTGAAGGGCGATATGTCACTGGTGGGGCCTCGCCCAGAACGCCCGGCGATTGCTGCAAAGTATGAAGCGGCAATTCCGGAATTTGCATATCGCTTAAAGGTAAAGGCTGGACTTACGGGCTATGCGCAGGTATATGGCAAGTACAATACAACGGCGTATGACAAGCTGAAACTGGATCTGATGTATATTCAGAATTATCGTATTTCTCTGGATGTTGAGATTCTGATGAAAACCATACAGGTAATTTTTACTTCAGATGCGGCAGAAGGGGTAGAAGACGGATTTGAAGATGCGCTGAAGTCCAGTAATTGATAACGCAATCGTGTGGTAAAGTGATAACGTAAGGGCTTGGCTTTTAAGTAGAAGATTTTGAATGCCTGATAAAGGTAAGGTGAGATGGTTTCTGTAATTATTCCCAGTTACAATTCTGAAAAATATATAGCGAAAACCCTGGACGCAGTCTGCGCACAAACGTACGCAGACTTTGAAGTGCTGGTGATGAATGATTGCAGCCATGACCGAACAGCAGAAATTGTGGAATCGTATGCAACGAAAGATTCCAGAATTCACCTGGTTAATTTACCAGGAAATAAAGGTGTATCCCATGCGCGTAATACCGGAGTGAGGATGGCTTCTGGCGAGTGGATCGCGTTTCTGGACAGCGATGATCTGTGGGCAACGGATAAACTCGAAAAGCAACTAGAATTACAGAAGCAGTTAGATAAAGATGCTCCGGAAAGAAAGCATGACTTTCTGTTTACCGGATCATCATTCATTGATGAAAATGGATTGCCTTTATCTTCTGTACTTCATGTCCCGGAACATGTAGACTTCGAAGATTTGTTAAAACAGAATGTGGTATCGTGTTCATCGGTCATGATCAGGCGAGAACTGATGCTGAAATATCCGATGCCATGCTCGGATAAGGTGCATGAAGACTTCGTGACCTGGCTGACGATTTTGAGAGATGTAAAGATAGAAGCATATGGCGTGGATGAGCCATTACTGATTTATCGCGTCATGAAATCCTCCAGATCCGGAAACAAATTGAAAGCTGCCGTCATGACATTCCGGGCGTATCGGCATATTGGGCTTAGTCTGCCTTCGGCATTCAAAAACTGGATGCACTATGCGCTCAGAAGCTTTATGAAATACAGGAAGATAAAGTAAAATCAGAGTATATATGATATAATCTATATATTTAGCAACAAGGAGAATCATAGATTAATGGAGAAAATGAAAGAGAGAATACGTACCTTCTTTGGGTACAAAGACTTATTCCACGAACTGGTATCGAAGGACATTAAATTAAAATATCGAAGATCATTCTTGGGCTATATCTGGAGCATATTGAATCCACTGCTTATCATGTGCATCATGGTACTGGTGTTTTCACATATGTTCCGTTTTGATATTGCGAACTATCCGGTGTACCTGATCATCGGTCAGACGATTTTTAATTTTTTCTCAGAGTCGACGAACAAATCGATGTGGGCTATTCTTGGGAATGCTTCACTTCTTAAAAAGGTCTATGTACCAAAATATGTCTTTACTTTATCTACGGTTACAAGTTCATGTGTGAATATGCTCTTCTCGCTCGGCGCCATGCTGATCGTCTTCATATTCTGTCATGTGACGATCACGCCGTGGATTCTTTTCATTCCGGTCATTCTTTTACAAGTGTATGTCTTCTGTCTGGGCATGGGGATGTTCCTTTCTGCTACAACGGTTTTCTTCAGGGATATTCAGTACATCTGGTCTGCGGTCATAACGGCTTGGATGTATGTAACGCCAATCTTCTATCCGATTCAGCAGCTGCCGGTATGGCTCCAGATAGGAATAAAGCATTTAAACCCGCTCTATAGCTATATTCAGCAGTTCCGTATGATTGTTCTGGATGGAGCCTGCCCGGATCCTCGACTGGTCCTGTATGGATTTGTTGTGGCGTTGACCATGCTCATTCTGGGTACCTGGGTTTTCTTTAAATCACAGGACAAATTTATTCTTTATATTTAACATCGACTAAAGGAGATTTACGTGGATACAGATATTGCAGTAAAGGTGGACCATGCAACGGTTCGCTTCAACATGGCGACAGAGCGCATAGACAACCTGAAAGAGTATTTCGTGAAGCTGGTTCAGGGAAAACTCATGTTTCAGGAGTTTTTGGCATTAAAGGATGTAAGCTTCGAAGTGAAAAAAGGAGAGGCCTGGGGGTTGGTGGGTACCAATGGCTCCGGAAAGTCTACGATGTTGAAGCTGATTTCCGGTATTCTGAAACCGTACAAAGGAACCGTGACGGTGAATGGTTCGATTGCGCCGCTCATCGAATTAGGTGCAGGATTTGATGGAGAGCTCACGGCCAGAGAGAACATTTTTTTAAATGGTGCAGTCCTGGGTTATAACCATAAGTTCATGGAAGAGCACTTTGATGAAATTGTAGATTTTGCAGAGCTTAGGGACTTTCTGGATATGCCGATTAAGAACTATTCGTCCGGTATGGCGGCACGTCTCGGCTTCGCCATCGCCACGGTGGTTCGGCCAGACATCCTCATCTGCGATGAGGTGCTTGCGGTCGGTGATTATGCGTTTCAGCAGAAATGTGAGAAACGCATGACTGATATGCGCGACGCAGGAACGACGCTGTTGTATGTGTCGCATAACATGGAATCTGTGAAAAAAGTATGTGATCATGCTTTATGGCTAAATAAAGGAAGTGTACAGGAAACAGGGAGCGTTGATGAAATTGCAGAAATGTATATGCAGTTTGAGAAAGAACGCTGAATCTGCAGAAGATTGAAAAAGGGGATTTAAGCATGAATGAGTTTATTATGAATGGCCCATTGGTTTCGGTGATCGTGCCTGTATACAATATCGGTGAACAGCTTTTAACTCATTGTTTTATTCTTGTAATGCCATATTGGTTAAATGGAGAAAGTCGGTTATGGCAAATTCTGCTTTGTCTTGGTGCAGTTTTCTGGTTAACGTTCCTTATTGCGGAGAATTTAAAAATGGCATCAAAGAATGTTGCTGATTTGATATGTAATATCTAAGATTAAAATATATTGATGACAGGTCGCTCTTGTTTGCATATTATGCGCCAGGCAGCGCAATAGTTATTTGAGGTGAGATTTTTATGAGAGAGGTAATCCAAAATTTAGTTTTTCCTAAAGAGGAAATGTTAAAGGAACATTATACACTATACTATAGAGGCGTAAGAGGCGTAGATTATTATCAAAATCAGACGCTTTGTGTTGGATTCCCAAAATTCTCACACGTGGGGTTTAATACTTACTTTAACGGCTTTTCTAATAGAAAATGGAAAAAGTATACGGATGTTTCGAATGTTGAATTGGCTTTGCGCATTAAAGGGGAGTTTACTCTAAAGCTTATAGGGTGCAACCTGGTGAATGGGTCTACCGACATCAAGGTTTATAGTGAAGCGATATTTCGTAGTTCTTCATTTGAAGAAATCACTGCAATTATGCCGGATACTGATGACATGATGCTTGGCTTCGAAATTGAAACCTTAAGTGATTGCATAATACAATCAGGGCATTATTCTGGTGAGTTCGCATCGGATAATCACACGAATCTGGCACTTAGCTCCACCACATGTCATAAGGAAAAATATATTACGCGTAATATAAGATTACTCTATGATGAATTGTTATGTTCAGGTGATGAAGTTGCAAAACATCTGTTTATACATGTTGTGGACAATGGAAATACACTTACAGAACAAAATTTTCCTTCAGATCATCGGATTTTTTTACATCCTAATAAAAATACAGGCGGAGCTGGCGGCTTTGCACGAGGGATGATCGAGTGTATGCACCAGAAAGAACCCATCACCAATGTACTGTTGATGGATGACGATGTTAATATGCAGTCGGAGAGCATTCGAAAAACATATTATTTGTTAAAACATTTGAAGGAGGAGTATCAGAAAAACTTTATCAGTGGCGCAATGCTCTATATGGAAAATGTCGAGATTCAAAAAGAAGACATCGGAATGGTTTCTAAGGATGGGCATTTTATTCCATTAAAGGGCGAAGAGCTGAATCATGAATTATTAAGTGATAATCTATATAATGAAAAAGAGTTTCCTGTCGATGACGATCATAATTATGCGGCATGGTGGTATTGCTGCATACCGATGGATACGATAAAAGAAAAGGGACTGCCTGTTCCTGTGTTTGTGCGTGGAGATGATATTGAATATGGACTACGGTGTAAACCGGGCTTTATTACTATGAACGGCATCTGCGTATGGCATATGGGCTTTACAGGAAAGTACAATGCTGCTATGGATTTCTATCAGGTAAATAGAAATCTTCTGATAGATCATGCAATTTCTGGTGTGATGAATGACGTGAATATTATTGGAAAAGCCACGAAAGATTTCAGAGATGCTTTGACACGATTAGATTATGACACGGCAGAGCTGTGTCTGCGTGCTATTGAGGATTATCTTAAGGGACCTTCATATATCATGGAGGATCATGGAGAGGAGATATTAAAATCTAACAGTAAACTTGTTCATAAGATGGAACCGCTGGAAACCTTGGGAAATCCAGATATAGGATTAGGAGATCCTTATTGTGACGGAAAACGTACATTTGTACAAAAAGTGATTTCAAGGCTTACAAGAAATGGCCACAGATACTGGTTTGGTGGATATCGAAAAGAAATTAATTCAATTCCATATAATGGTGCATGGACACCAGAACGTATTTACCTGCGTGAAAAGTTGATTGCCGTCAATTCGGATAATAGAACAGGATACTGGCTTATCCGAGATAACGCTCATTATAGGGATCTTATGTGCAGATATAAGAGTGCGATGAGAAAATATACTGGTTTGAATCAGAAAATCATAGAGGAGTATCAGCATTGCAAGGAGAAAATATATTCTGAAGATTTCTGGCGAAATTATCTAAATGAAGACTAAACGATAATCAAAATTCATGCCATATTGTGCTTAAATAATGCTGTGGTATATATCATTAAAGATGGGGGAATAGATGAATATAAGCAAACAGTCAAAATTATGGTCAAATAGAAAAAACGCCGATATTTGGTATGCGTTTTTTGCTTGTGCCATAATAGCTACCATCATCATTTTTCCGTTTATTGTCATGAACGGCGGGATACTTACGATGTGTGAGGATTTCAATGCTGAAACGATCCCTTATTTATACTATATTCACGATACAGTTTATTCGGGCGAATTTGGCTGGAGTTGGTTTTTTGATTTGGGTGGAGATGCGGTGCAATCCTTAAGCTCAATTGGCGGATTTAATATTACCACATTGATAAATGCATTATTCCCACGGGATATGATAATTTATGCACTTCCATGGTTCGTTGTTTTACGATACTCACTAATGGGAACAGGCGCATATTTATATATTCATCGATATGTGAAGAAACAAAATATTGCGCTGATCGGAGCGATTCTGTATGCATTTTCTGGATACAGTGCCTGCGTTTTGGTTTTTAATTTTATAAATGATGCATTTGTTATTTTCCCATTTACGCTATGGGCCTTAGATGGTTTGGTACTTGATAAAAGAAGAGCAGTTTTTGTCTTTACGATTTTTATAACTGCTCTCGGTAGTCCGAGTACACTCGTGATGGAGATATTCTTTTTTGCAACGTACTATCTGATTCGTTATTTGTTTGAAGATATTCATTACTTAAGAGATTGCGTTTCGTGTATGGTTGAAGGGATTCTTGGGATTGCTATGGCATCAGTTTCCTTTATACCCCAGGCAATGATACTTTTGAACAATAATCGCCTTTCATCGGATAAATTGTATGGCAGTTCATCGCTTACATTTTCCAGTACGGATATTCTGCTATGGCTCCGTGCACTGATTTTGCCGGCAGAAACTATGTCAAATAGCACTTCTGTAGTATCCGCAGATTGGACCAGTAATGCTGCCTATTTACCGATGGTAGGAATAACTTTGGTAATTGCTTTTGTGTGGCGTAATCAAAAAATATGGATTCGAAGGATGGTCATTGCCGAACTTGTCATTTCGCTGGTGCCATTTTTGAATAATATGTTTATGCTAGAGATGGGATGCCCTTATCGGCGATGGTATGCATTTGGCCTCTTGATTTTAGCGCTGGCGTCTGCAGTGGTGATGAATGATATAGCAGATTATCCTATTACAAAAGCAGCCATAGTATCATCTGTACTTATAATTTCCTATGCCTTGATTGTCTATCTTGTGCCATGGTACGGAACGGAACGACTTCCCGTACATTCCCCTCGAAGATTCTTATTTCGAATCGTTTTTTCTTTACTCGGAATTGCTATAACAACACTGCTTTTAGTATGCTCTGAAAAGAATTTATCTAAGTATAGGATAAAATTGTTGATTATAAGTATGATGTCCTTTGCTGTTATAAGTAATGCAATAGTGTTACAGGAATATAAGAAAAATTCTTTACATGCAATTCAAGATAACAAAACAAGCCAAGTTTTGAATGAATTAGAAAATACAGGACGAGTTTTAAGAAATAAGGATATACTTCCATATCGTGTAGTTTTTGCAAACGATTATTATAATTATGGAATGATGCATCACTATCCGGCAAGAATTACGTTTGTTTCATTGGTATCACCATCAATTGAGAAATTTTACAGCTTGTTAGGCACAGCACGTGGCACCATATCACCATGGGGGCCAAATGGAACGAATTCTCTTTTGTCAACGAAGTTCTTTTTTATGGAAGGACTAAATGATAATCTTGAATTGGAAGTTCAATATAATAACGGCAATCGAGAGGTGTATTTATATAAGGATAAACTGGCTTTACCGATAGGATTTACTTATGATTCATTTATAACTGAAGATGAATTATGCGATACTCCAGAAGAAATACGCGCGGCTGTTGCATTAAAAAATCTTGTTGTTTCTGATAAGGATGTAAATTTAGTAGATGACAGTTTAATTCATGATGATGATTTTGTCTATGACACTCCTGTTCCTGAAAGTGAATTAAATAGATTAAAATTGAATCATAAAATCGAGGCAGGAACGGACTTTTCATATGACTCATATCATTTTAAAACCACAATCCAATCATCGAAGAGCAAGTATGCTTTTTTTTCAGTGCCATATAGTTCTGAATGGACTGCGGAAATTAATGGGGAAAAAGTACATATTCTGGACTCACTCGGAATGATGGCTATTCCTATAAATGAAGGTATAAATGAAATTATATTCACCTATCATCCTAGGACTAGTACGACTTCATTTGCACTTTCGTTTTTGTTTATTATAATTTGGCTGATTTATTGGCAAATAGGAAGAAAGGAAAGAGGATAATGATAGGTTTTAATGTGCCACCTTATGTTGGAACAGAGTTTGAATATATTCGCAAAGCCGTAGAGAATAGAAAAATCTGTGGTGATGGTGAATTTACTAAAAAATGTAATTCATGGATTGAAGAACGCTTTCACGCACAGAAGGCGCTTTTGACGACCAGTGGAACAACGGCTTTGGATATGGCTATGATTTTATGCGATCTCAAGCCAGGAGATGAGGTGATTTTACCAAGCTATACATTTTCCAGTACTGCAACTGCAGCGGTACTCGTTGGTGCAAAACTGGTATTTGTTGATATTCGACCAGACACAATGAATATTGATGAAACAAAGATAGAAGCTGCAATTACGCGGAAAACGCGCGTGATTATTGCTGTTCACTATGCCGGTGTTGCATGTGAGATGGATACTATCATGGATATCGCTCGACGTCATAACTTAAAAGTTGTTGAGGATGCGGCACAAGGTGTAATGAGCACATATAAGGGCAGAGCGTTAGGAACCATTGGTGACTTTGGTTGCTACTCATTCCATGAAACTAAAAACTATTCAATGGGAGAAGGTGGAGCGCTTGTTATTAATAATTCAGCGTACAACGAGCGTGCTGAAATTTTACGTGAAAAGGGTACGAATAGAGCTAAGTTTTTCCGTGGTCAAGTAGATAAGTATACATGGGTTGATTTTGGCGATAGCTATCTTCCTAGTGAACTAAATGCTGCATATCTTTGGGCTCAATTGGAACAAGCTGACATGATAAACGAGAACCGTTTACAGACGTGGAAAAAATATTATGAATCGTTGTTACCATTACAAACAAATGGATTAATTGATTTGCCAATAATACCAGATGGCTGTGTTCACAATGCGCATATGTTTTATTTGAAATGTAAGGATCTTTCAGAGCGTACAGCGTTTATTAAATTTATGAAAGAACATGACGTACAAACAGTGTTTCATTATGTTCCATTACATTCAGCACCAGCAGGAAACAAGTTTGGGCGCTTCCATGGGGAAGATGTTTATACAACAAAAGAAAGTGAACGTTTAGTGCGCATGCCGCTATATTATGGTTTGACGGAAGAAGATCAAAATATTGTTATTCAGAGTATTTGGAGCTTTTTTGAAAATAAATGAGGGAGTTTATGAAAATATCAGTTGTTGTCCCGGTGTATGGCTGTCCAGCAGCGGTGAAGCCGTTGGCAGAGCGAGTAAGTGAAACTGTAAAAAAAATAACAGATGATTATGAACTCATTCTCGTAAACGATGCATGTCCTAAAAATTCATGGAAAGAAATATGTGAAGTATGTGCAGTAAATCCACATGTGATTGGAATTGAATTGGCAAGAAATTTTGGTCAAATTAGAGCTATTACGGCAGGGTTGGATTACTGTTCGGGAGATTGGGTTGTAGTTATGGATTGCGATTTGCAGGATCGTCCTGAAGGTATTTTGAACTTATTTCACAAAGCCCAAGAGGGATATGATGTAGTCTTTGCAAGGAGAAAAGAACGAAAAGATAGCGAATTGGTTAAATTAATGTCAAAATCATTTTATAAAGTATATGACTATTTTACGGATGGCAATTACGATAATAGTATTTGTAATTTCAGTATATCAAAGCGTCAAGTTATCAACCAGTATTGTAAAATGCGTGAACAGAATAGAGCATATACCTTATTCTTAAAGTGGCTTGGATATAATCAAACAGCAATTGATATTGAGGCTGATGAACGATATGAAGGGAAATCATCATACAGTTTTCGAAAGAAGATAAATATGGCAACTCAATTTATCACAGCGCAGTCTAATAAACCTTTACTATTTTCAGTCCGTATTGGCACGTTGTGCGCACTTGGATCATTTGCTTTTATGATTTATCAAATTGTGAAATATTTCTTCAATCAGCAAGTTCCAACAGGTTGGACAAGTTTGATTGTTTCCATCTACTTTATGGGAGGAATGATTTTAATAGCCTTGGGAATCATAGGAATTTATATAGGGTATATTTTTAATGAAGTTAAGGCACGTCCACTGTATACAGTGAGAACAGTATTGAATGATACTAAAAAAAAGGAGGAAGTATGATTCTTGTAATAGGCGCTACAGGGTATATTGGCAGATATTTCTGTACAGAAATGGTTCGTCAAGGAGAAGATATTCTTGCATTGGGACGTTCCGCTAAAGTACAGCAATTTTTCAAAGAGCAAAATGTTCCATTCCAGTATTTTGATATTAATGATCCAATCTGCTTTGAGAAATTGCCGAAGAATAACATTGAAGCTATTATTGACTTGTCAGCATGCTTGGCAGAATTGGAGACACCTGTTGAACGTTTTTTTGAAATTAATACGCTAGGTGTATATCACGTGCTGGACTATGCTGCAAGTAATAATATCGCTAAAGTTATTGTGACTTCTTCTCACAAAGTCTACAATGATATTTCGCTTCCTGTTATTTCGGAAGCAGATGGAATTTCGTTCAGAGGGGATCATTCTCCCTATATAATTTCAAAAATCGCAGCTGAAAATTTTGTGACATATTATAATAAGGATTTTGGACTGAAGGGCGTTGTGCTTCGCTTAACTGGTGTTCATGGTTATGGAGAAATTTTGGGGCACTTAAATGCTGATGGGTCTTATAAAAAGAGCACCTTTGAGGTTTTTTTTGAGAAAGCATTAAAAGGTGATACGATTGAAGTTTGGGGCGATCAAAATGTGAAAAGAGATCATATTTATATTAAAGATGTTGTGTCGGCTTTGATTGCGGCTGTTCGTTCGGAAAATGCGAAAGGGATCTATACGATTGCCAGTGGAATTGGGCATTCTCAGTATGAAGAGGCTTTGGCATTGGCAAAGGTGTTTGGATCTAAAGGCCATATAAGTGAGGTTATTTTGCGTCCTGAATTACCAGGATTGTCTCATGGGTATGTATATGACATTAGCAAAGCAAAAAAAGATTTAAATTGGGAGCCTCAATTTACGGATATGGTTAATATGTATACGGATTACAAGAAGGAATGGGAAAAGAAAACATATCATAACTATCATTATATAATTGAAGAACAGCGACCGGCAACGGTGTAACTTATTGCATGGAAATAATGATGAAAGAAAATATTTTTACAAATAATGGTGAAAATAGTATTGTGGTAGGACGTGCAGCGACAGGACTGTATCTTTTACTTGTTGCAAATAATATTATGGGACAGAGGGTTCTTGTTCCCGCAAATCTATGTTATGCGGCCATATATCCTATTCAATATGCAGGAGGAATTCCGACGTTTTGTGATGTAGACCGCTATAGTGGGAACGTTACCTATGACACTTTTGTAAATGCTTGTACAGAAGACACTGTGGCTGCAATTGTACCACATATGTATGGAAATCCTGTTTTAGATTTGGACAAAATAGCATTTTACTGTAAGGCGAAAAATATTCTGCTAGTTGAAGATTGTGCTTCAGCTATGGGAGCGAAATCATCCTATGAGCTTGGAAAAATTGGTGATTATACCGTTTATAGTACTGGATATTCAAAAACAATAGATCTAGGGATAGGAGGTTTTGTGTGTAGTAACCGTGATTTAAGTCCACTGCTTTCTTTAGAGAAGAAGCTTCCAGAATATAATGAGCAAGCCGAAGAAGAACTGACTCTATTTTCAAAAATCTATCGCGTGCTACGTAATGAAGACCACGGTACATTAATTGGAAAAGAAATCTATGAAAGCATTCCAAAATGTTGTAAGGATGGTTTTTTGTATAGAATTTCAGAAGAAACAAAACAGTGGATTTCTAATGGTGTTAAGGATATAGACGAGGTCATATGCAAGAGGTGGCAAAAGTATAACTATTATATTCAAAGACTGAAGCCTATTGAAAATAAAATCTATAACTATTCAGAAGGTGCAGTTCCTTGGCGGTTTAATCTGTTACTCGATAAAAGAGAACGTCGAATTGTTATAAGAAATTGTTTAGAAAAACAACTGCCGGTTAGTGATTGGTATCCAAGTGTGATGCCTTTGTTTGGATATACAGAAGAAACTAACAATTTCCCGGGGATTAAATGGCATGAGCAACATATACTTAATTTCCCACTTTTATTGGATGACTCTAAAATCGATATGATTTGTCAAACAATACTAGAATCTTTGATTTGATTTTGAAACATTGCTGAACAAAAGAGAGAAAATTATAAATGAAAAAGCTGGCTATTATCGGAGCATCATACCTTCAGAATCCGTTGATTCTTAAAGCAAAAGAAATGGGCCTTGAGACGCATGTGTTTGCATGGGCAGCAGGGGATGTAGGGGAAAAAACAGCAGATTACTTTTACCCTATTAGTATTGTGGAAAAAGACCAGATTCTGGAAAAATGCAAAGAAATCGGCATTGACGGTATCTGTAGCATTGCGTCCGACTTGGCGGCAATTACAGTGAACTATGTTGCTGCAAAGATGGGACTGACAGGCAACAGCTTAGAATGCACACATAAATCTACTAATAAACATGCTATGCGGGAGGCGTTTCAAAAGAATGGTGACCCTTCGCCCAAAAGTATTTTAATACATTCAATTGAAAATCTTCAAGGTATTAAGATTAATTACCCTGTGATTGTAAAACCTGTAGATCGTTCAGGAAGCCGAGGAATCACTAAGGTGGAAAGTTATGAGGAACTTTCCAACGCGATTCAATGTGCAGAAGAACAAGGATTTGAAAAAGATGCCTTGGTGGAGGAGTTTGCTACTGGACAGGAATATAGTGTCGAATGTGTATCGTATCATGGAAAACATCATTTCCTTGCTATGACTAAAAAATACACAACTGGAGCGCCAAAGTTTATTGAAACAGGGCATATTGAACCTGCACCTATTTCACATGAAAAACTTGAAGAAGTTAAGTGCACAGTCTTTCATGCACTTGACACGTTGGGTATTCAAAATAGTGCATCTCATACAGAACTTAAAATTTCGAAAAATGGAAAAATAGCATTTATAGAGATTGGCGGCAGAATGGGAGGCGATTGCATCGGTAGCGATTTGGTTGAGTTATCTACAGGTATTGATTTTGTGGCAGCTGTTATTAAGATTGCACTAGGGCAGGAACCTGATTTGCAACCTAAACATCCAGGAGAGTGTGCCGCAATTCGCTTTGTATTTTCGCAAGATGATGTGGACGTGCTACAGAAGCTTAAAAAGAAAAACCCTCAATACTTGTTGAGGGAAGATGTGGAAACTGTACATGATGGTGCGGTGACAGATAGTTCGACTCGATTTGGATATTACCTGATGCATGCAAAAACTTGCGCGGAGTTGGAGCCGTATTTGCCAATACAGCAGGAGGATGCTGAATGACAAAGTCAAATTTGAAAACTCTTATTGCGTTGCACTGTATGCTGATGATTTATTCCATGAGTGGCATTTGTAGTAAATTAGCTGCCAGACAGATATTTCTGAGCGCTAAATTCTGCTTGTATTATGGAATAATAATCTTGCTACTGGGTTTTTACGCAATCGGGTGGCAACAAATTATTAAACGCATCCCATTGACAACGGCATTCGCTAATAAGGCTGTGACGGTTGTGTGGGGCATTGTATGGGGGCGGATGTTCTTCCAGGAGTCTATTACACTAGGTAAAATTGTAGGCGCTATTTTGGTCGTAGCTGGAGTTGCTTTGTTTGCGGAGTCAGATGAGAAAAAAGTAACAGAAGGGGCAAACGATGAATAAAGAAACTTTGCTTTATGCGGGCCTGTTACTATTAGGAGTGTTTATAAGTGCTATTTCGCAGGTAATGTTGAAAAAGGCAGCACAGCGTAAGTATAAATCTGTAATTCAAGAATATATGAATCCACTTGTAATTATTGCTTATGCTATGTTTGTGGGTACAACATTTTTGTCTATATTAGCTTACAGAGGACTACCTCTTTCTATGGGGCCTGTGCTAGAAGCGACCAGTTATATCTATGTCACTATTTTTGGTGTTACCATTTTTGGGGAGAAGATGAACCGAAAAAAGTGGATAGCATTAGCTTTGATTGTTTGTGGAATCGTCATCTGTACCGTATGGGCTTAAAGATAAAGGCACATGAAAAAAAGAAAAAGGTGAACTACAAGAGATTAAAGTATAATATAGATATTATTTAATAGGGTCAATAAAATGGAGACCAGCTATGAAAAGTCAAGCATAGATTAGCAGAGGGGAAGGAGGGGCCAGGCCCCGGGAAGAAAGCATAAACAAATTCTGAAATATTTATAAACCGGCTGGATGGGCCAGGCCCTCGGGAAGTATTTAAAAGGAGAGTGTAGATATGGCAAAATATGATTATCTGGTAGTGGGTGCCGGTCTGTACGGCGCGGTGTTTGCGCATGAGGCGCGGAAGGCGGGGAAGTCGGTGATGGTGATCGATCGGCGTCCGAACATCGCCGGCAATGTCTATACGGAGGACGTGGAG
>ERZ1026856.350-NODE-350-length-30460-cov-41.645815_pt1 | contig 30460 bp, 28 predicted proteins | sample MGYA00380158_ERZ1026856 | MGnify/ENA primary metagenome ERZ1026856 (study PRJEB33269, sample SAMEA4719794) | human gut metagenome | biome: human-associated habitat; feature: organic feature; material: feces | place: Cameroon | collected 2013-10 ...
TTACTACGTGTGAGCCGATGAAACCAGCACCGCCCGTGATAATGATATTCTTCATCTTCTTAATATTCTAAATTCTTTTTTAATGTTTGATCTTTCTCTTCAAGGATTGAAAGGAGATACTTGCCGTAGTCATTCTTCAACATTGGCAGAGCATTCTCTCTCAACTGTTCTGCGGTAATCCAACCCTGACGGTATGCAATACCTTCCAGACAAGCCACCTTCAAGCCCTGGCGCTTCTCCAAGACTTCGATAAAGGTTGAAGCCTCAGAAAGGGAATCATGGGTTCCGGTATCAAGCCAGGCGAATCCTCTTGCCATGGTCTGTACCTTCAACTGCTTATCCTTCAGGAACTCCTGGTTCACGGTTGTAATTTCCAATTCACCACGAGCGGAAGGCTTGATATGCTTAGCTACTTCCACGACCTTATTAGGATAGAAGTATAAGCCTACAACTGCATAGTTACTCTTTGGGTGTTCAGGCTTCTCCTCAATGCTTAGGCAATTGCCTTGCTCATCAAACTCAGCTACACCATATCGCTCCGGATCACTTACCCGATAACCAAAAACAGTAGCCTTGTTATTCTGTTCTGCATCTACTACAGCCTTTGCTAAGATTTGGTTTAATCCAGCACCATAGAAAATGTTATCACCCAATACAAGACAAGCAGAATCATTACCGATGAACTTCTCACCAATGATGAATGCCTGTGCCAAGCCATCAGGAGAAGGCTGTTCAGCATACTCGAACTTCACGCCAAACTGGCTGCCATCACCCAACAATCGTTTGAAACCAGGCAAGTCAAACGGAGTTGAGATAATCAAAATCTCTCGTATACCTGCCAACATCAATACCGAGATAGGATAATATATCATCGGTTTATCAAAAATCGGAATCAGCTGCTTGCTGATACCCTTGGTGATAGGATACAATCGTGTACCACTACCTCCTGCTAATACTATTCCTTTCATAATACATCACTATTACTTAAAGCTATACAACTTCGAGTTATAATCCAACTCCTCAATAAACTTAATGACATCTATCGAATTGAGTCGTTTATCATACATTAGTTGACAATATACATTACAATACTCATTGAAGATATTTGTAGCAAAGATTCCGGCATCATCCGAACCTAATACGATTGGCGGAATCGGTTTATGCTCAATTTTACCCCAACGATACCAATTATATAGGTGATAAGAAGAGTAAGAATGATGATGACCTATCATCACATTACTTGTAGGCAAAGTTTCAATCACAATCTCTTTGTCATGCATTTGCTGGAGAACCAACAATTGAATAGCCTCCAATTCCTGCACATCAAAGAACTCACAAGTATTCACCTCTATAGTCTTATCATAGAGACTATCTTTTGAGCCTCTCAATTCCCAATACTTTTTCAGCAAACGTTTTTCATCAGGCAACTCAGCATCCTGCTTATCCATGACTTCCTTAGGATTAAGACCTCTACTCAACCAAGCCTTAACCTGCATAAATGGAGAGTAATACTGCCCATACACTTCAAAACACAGGTTATTGATGCTATTAGTCAACATCCCTATTTTCTTCTGCAAAGACAAGTCACCAGAAGTCTCTATCAAATGATAGGCAAATACCAAATCATCAAGATACTCGCCTTGTCTTACCAACAACCTATCACCCACGTTATCTTTCCAAAGAGAAGCCGACACGCCCAAAGCCGCAGCGTGACCTATTCTATCACCTCGTTGCAATCCAAGTAACTCTATTGCCTCCCATACAGCTCGTATTCCACCTAGCAAATGGAAGAAATCCTCTCCTGCATGAAAGGTAAAATGAGAAAAACCACCTTTTCTTAATCTAAGATAAACCTGAGCAAACACTTCTGGAGGCGTTGAAAATTCACTAGAAGCAGCATCAACACCAACTAGAACAGCACCCTCTTTTCCACCTTCATTTTTAAGACAAACCATGGCATCAGCACGCTTCTCTAAACCCATTCGATATTCTTCAAAGAAATATTTACCATGACGGCCACTGATAGATTTTATAAAATGGGCGATTAAAGACAAATCCGACAGTTTACCACCCTTTCGTTCTTTTACTTGTTGTTGATTAAAAGCTTCCCAACTACCTATGATTTTGCCTATAGTCTTGGCAAGTCCTTTTTTATTTGAAATAGGCGCAAATCTTCCCTCCAGCATCTTGATGTTGGTCAAATCATTTCCAGCCAGCTGAAGATAACGACAACTTTCCTCAAACCTCTCACTGACCATTCTTACGCCCCCTAAAGTATATTTATTAAACTCCTCAAAGCCATAGAAATGGGATTGCATAACACATAGGCGATTCAACAATCCATTTATCAAGATATAGAAATGAAGCCAAGAAGCTGTCGCATTATCCTTTGGATAGTGCTTCAAATAGGACAAGACATAAACGTAGAACATACATTCCTGCTGCATTCTATTGCCAGCTACTATAGCATCCATAGGATGTATCCCCACATAAGAGTTGATTTTATCTTCATCCATACAATCTTGTAATACAGATTCTGGATAAGCAACATTCCTGAAACAATGATCAGCTAATACGTTTCTTATATAATTGGCATCATAAGCTAGCCTCTTTAGTTTTAGGGGAGTTACCAAAGTCGAGAACTGTTCGAACAGTTCTTTGACCTTAGGATTAACCAACTTTTTAGCTAGACCACCTATAAATTCAGAGGGTTTATCCAGAAAGTCCTGCCATAGATGATCAGACTCTATCGTTCCATTCAGGTGAATATGAAGATCATACATGCCATCATGACTTTCCTTGAAATCCTCCATCTGCAAGATATAAGGATGAAGCAATGCTGTATATTTCACGTTAGGAAGAACATACCTCTCATGATAAGCTTTCACATCTTCCACATTCAATGGGCAAGTATTATCATAACATAGTTTTGAAGCTATCAATAAGAGCGGAGAATAAGCAGGTAATAACAACTGCCATTCATTTTGCTTTTCCGCCCTTACATACAGCAAGTTCTCTCGTCTTTCAATATACTCATCAGCAAACTCAGACAAACCAACGATTAGCATATCCGCCAAGGAACCCAACTTAGCGAAACACTTTTCTTTCAGCAGCCGATAATAATGGTCTGGTACAAATATATTTTCCTTGCGTTCCAACTCAAACAAGCGACGTTGCACATCCTCGCATGAAGCAACATTTCCTTCCATATATTCTCTGAGAGAAGTCTCGTCACAAAGCAAGTGTCTAAAGAGAGATTTTGTTTGCATAAGCTATCTCATTTGACTTTTTAGCGTTACCTGATCCAAACATGCATTTACATTAAACGGCAAAGAAGCAGCATCCAAGCCCATGATTGTTTTCATATTGGCAACCGAAGTTGGATCTATATACGGATAAATCAGCGGACAAGTTATTAAGGCCTTTGTCAATGGTATTGCTTCTGAAGCCTCGTTCTCATAAATAAACTTCAAATTATTCTCAAACACAGTTCCTGAGGTTCTCACATTGTTCAAGTTCAACCCATCAATCGCTTGCGCATTCTCTTTTTTGCTGACAAAATCATAGTTTACTAATGCCTCCTCCACCAACATGGCATTCAGCAATTCCAATAGAGACAAGGATGTAATCTTTCCAAGCTTTACTTTCACAAGTCTATTGTCCCCATCTTTCTCCTCTTTCAAGCTCTGATAGATATTTCTCTGAGAATAGCAAAATCTCGTAGCTATCTTCCCAATCACAAAAGGAGCCTCTTGTATATTATTCACACGACCTATCCATTCCTCTAGCTCTGTCTTAAATCGTGCAGTATTTTCCTCTAACTGTTCCTCTGCAGGCTCTGGCAGATCTTCATTCTCATTATCTTTAGAGCTAGATGCCTTATCAGAAACTTGGTAGCTTCTAAGCAGAGACAGTTCATTAAAAGTAGTCATCACGTCATTTCCCAACTCCTTTGCACGCAACAAATCACCAATGGCAGAAAGAATCCCATATACGGAATAATACAGTCGGCTCTCATTCTTATAGACAAAAGAAAGCATCACAGCAGGGATGTATGCAAGTTTTTTCTCTAACTCTGTCTTATGCTTAAAAACAAAATCAAGAGCATCCACATTCGTATTCTTGGCTCTACCAATCAATCCACGAATAGGAAAGAAAATACCGATTCCGAAAAGATTCTCATCATCATACAAGTAAGCCATAGCATTACCCAACATACCCTTCAAGGTATTCGTCTGAAAGACACCAGACTGGAGACACAGTTTTAATAATCTGGTATTATCATCCGAATCAGCCATGATAATCTCAGCAAAACACCTGATAAAACCGACTCTCATCAAATAATCAAAAACGAGAGAAGGTTTGTCTTTGGCACTGTTACACCACATCAAGAACAAGCCCATCAAGCAAGAGTTGACGGTATTGCTCTCATAACGCGGCAACAACTGGTAAGCACTTTCCAGCATATTGCTATTAATCAAATAGCGCAAGATGACGACAGTGGTCATTTCGTAAGAATGACTAACCAAGTCCACATCAATATTCCCCGAAAGCATCTGCGACATAAAAGCGTCATACGAGTGATTCTCCTTCAGATTTTCATCCAAATTGCTCTTCACCAGATGAATCTGAGAGCGTATCGGCAAATTCATGAGGAAATTCTCATAGATAGCAATGTGCTTCTTGTCATGAATGCCACAATTCTTCAATATAGCTTGGTAGCATTCTCTAATATCCTTCCCATCTATCTTGTAGCATATTTCCGCACGCCTTAATGCTTCGTCAACGGTAAATAGCTTCACACGATTTTCCGCCTTAAAAAGCTTGAGCATATACTGATTCTCCATCTCATCTACAAGATGCGTATATTGTCCTTTATTATTATCACAACCATCATACTCGTTTTTAAGCAAAGCCTTTCCGAAATTACACCATTGCTGCTTTCTCACATTAATAGAATACAGGTGCAAATCTCCACTCAACAAAGTGATGATACGAGGCGTGCACAAATACTTACGTATGGTTTCGAGTACAGGCCATCCCTTACGAAAGTCAACATCAATGTCATCAAAGGCTATCAAGAATGCTTTCTTCTCCAATATCTTGAGAGCTAAATTCACACACTCACTAAAATGTGTAGATAGCTCAAAGGCTGAATATACAGTTTCAATACCTCTATGCATGATAAACGTGTCATCAGCCCATGAAGAATTCTCGTAAGTTTCACCCACCCTGTCAAGTGATGGGATACCCTTAGCAAGCTTGTTCATGGCGCATTCCCAATCCGTCAAGAAAGCTTTCTTTTCCACATTGGCAGCATTACCACACAAGGTCTCTTTTACCTTTCGGTTTATCAAGGAGACTATCAGCAAGAACACATGTCCCTTTTCCTCTATCATCGTTGGATCTATCAAATCAAGCACACAAATGTCCTTGCCTTCATTCTTGCATGAATAATAATCCAAGATAGATTCCAAAAAAGAAGTTTTGCCAGTTCCTCTTTCACCAAACACAGAAATTGTATGATGCACTTCCGTATGTTTAGAATCCGCCTCACCGACTTGCTTTGCTATGAGTTTCTTCACCTTTTCAAACTCTATCTGATGAATCATCTGAGATTCCTCATAAGGCTTTGCATTTTGACTTTCGCCTAAAATAATCTGTACTTCTTTCATGATATATTCTTTTATGGCAAATCAAATATAGTGGGAGCCAACCTCCCACCATATCTTCCTTACTTATTCGTAAACTCCACGATCAGCTTCACAATCTTGTCGATTTCCATATCAGACAATTCATAAAACAATGGCAATCTTACTAAGGTATCACCATATTTGTCACAATTTGGCAACTCTCGGCCATCGTGCTTATCCTCATAATACTTGCTGCTATGCAATGGCAGGTAATGGAATGTGGTCTGCACATCATTCTCCTTCAAGAATTTCATCAAAGCAGTACGATACTCCAAACTTGGACAGAGCAGATAGAACATGTGAGCATTGTTGGTAGCATACTCAGGGATATAAGGCAATTTCACTTCATTGCCAATCTTACCATTCAAGCCCTCGAAATAACGATTCCAGATATGCTTGCGCTTACCCTGAATATCATCAAGCTGCTCTAGCTGAGCCCAGAGATATGCCGCATTGAACTCTGATGGCAAGAATGAAGAACCCATATCTACCCAACCATACTTGTTGACCATTCCACGATAGAACTCGGCACGGTTGGTACCCTTTTCCCAGATAATCTCGGCACGACGAACAAAACGCTCATCATTGATTACGCACATACCACCTTCACCACTGCTGATGTTCTTGGTCTCATGGAAAGAGAAAGCACCCAAATGACCGATGCTACCCAATGGACGGCCTTTATAGAATGAATCTATGCAATGAGCTGCATCCTCAACAACCAGCAAATTATGCTTCTCTGCAAGAGCCATAATAGCATCCATGTCACAAGCAACACCTGCATAGTGAACCACAGCAATCACCTTGGTCTTCTCATTAATCAATGGCTCTATCTGCTCAACCTCCATATTAGGATTTTCTGCAGAACTGTCTGCAAATACAACCTTTGCACCTTCACGAAGGAATGCCAAAGCTGTAGATACGAATGTATAGGAAGGTACAATCACCTCATCGCCTGGCTTCAAGTTGCAAAGCATAGCGCACATCTCCAAGGCATCAGTACCAGATGTAGCAAGAAGACATTTCTTGAAGCCATACTTCTGCTCAAAGAAGGTATGACACTTCTTAGTAAAATCACCATTGCCACTCATGGTTGTTGAATGACAAACTTCCTCCAAATACTTCAATTCTCTTCCAGAGAAATAGGGTTTATTAAATGGAATCATAACTTATAAAATTTAATGTTATTTACAAATTGCACGTGAACACAATATTTTGAAAGATATTGCGTTTATCAAATATGAAGCAAAACAAAGACATAAAGAAGAACTTATCCGAACACATCCAAGATGTGTTTGCGAAGTCTCTTGCCTTTATTCTCTCCATATATTTTCGTATAACTGGTCAGAAAGAACTCTAACCCTTTAATGCATTCAAGTAATATTGAAGCATCTTTTCGGCTTCAGTCTTTGAATCAAATCCAGCATCAGCCACTTCCTTGGCATGACTTCTGCGAACAGGAATATTCTTCTCAACAACAGGGATAATCTTCTCAGCCCACGCTGTTGCACCATCATTCAAGTTGATGAAATGTCCCAATTCACAAGCACTAGCTTCTGGAGTTACAGCCGTAGAAAAGAACATAGGTAAACCACAACTTTGGCTTTCCAATCCCACAACAGGCAATCCCTCATAGCGGGAAGGCAACAGGAAGGCATCGAAAGCGTTATAGAACTGCTGGATATCCTCTCTTCTTCCAAGCCAGGACATAGCAGGTTCAATACCAGTTTCCTTGATACGCTCTTTCATCTTCTCCTCTAAGACGCCAGCACCAATGATAACAAACTGAGCGTTTTTCTGACGCTTATAGATTTCACTCATCACATCTATCAGGAACAGAGGATTCTTCTGATGCTCAAATCTTCCGATAAAGCCATATACCACTTTATCCTCCCAACCAAACTTCTTACGTGTCTCGTTACGAAGTTCTGGCTGATAAGAATTAAACTCAGTATTGATAGCCGTTTTGAAGATTGCAATCTTTCCTTCATCAAATGCCTTCTTACCGAACTGGAAGATACCACAATCCTCACCACATGCCATGTAATGAGTGGCATAGAGATGAGAAAGAGGACGAAGCATATACTTTACGTATGTCTTCCACTCACCAGGAGCTGCCATTGATAAAGATTCTGAGATACGAACCTTTACGCCAGCTTTCTTGGCTGCATACATAGGGAAGAAATTCATCATACTGTTGTAAGCATGAACCACATCATACTTTTCTTTCTTGAAGAGTTCATACAAGGCATCAGTATGTCCCTTGAGTTTCTTGAAAGATGGCACGATAAACACACGACCACCCAATGCTTCAATCTCCTCCTGCGGAATGGCATTAGAATCATCGTTGCATACGATATCCATCTGTACCTGGGTCTTATCTATATGGCGGAAGTACTCCATAATGAGATTCTTCTTACCGCCAGACAAGATAGGACCACCTATAACTGCTACTTTAATCATATTTTTTATTTCAGATGCTTTTTAATATATAGTTTTAAACAAGCAGGTATTAAATCCTTCATTTTTGCATTAAAAGATGGTTGAAATGTCTTAGCAAAAGAATCTTCAAACCACGTATCAGAATCTTTTATACCGTGATAAATTGTATCACGTACCATATCTTTACGCTTAGTAGGTTTTAGAAGATTACTATTATGCTTTGATATTTTCTCAAAACTTGTTTCTTTATAATAGAAATTACTAGAGAAATTCTTCCAGACCTCCAAACCTTTATCTGTATTTATAAGCATACATGAGACACCACGTACATCGTAAAAATCAGGATGTTCGTTTTCTATTCCCCAATAATCACCTATCGTAATATCTCCCACTCTACCAGGGGTACAATATTTGCACTCATAACAGCATTCACGATATGTTACACCTTCTAAAAATCTATAATAATAAGGGTCAACATCGCAAAAATGCATTTTTTCCTTACTATCAGTTTTAATAGAAAAATTCAATGCCCACCCAGCTAACTTAGACCTAAAATTATATTCTTTAATTTTAAAGTTCTTTTGTTTTTCAAGCCATACTATGTATTTTTTAAATAATAAGGGGCTATTTACACCATGGCAAACCAAATCCATAGTAAGAAGGTTATCGTAATCTTTCTTCAAAAAGGACTTCAGACCTCCAACTTGACATGCTGTTCCTGAAAAAAGGACTTTCTTACCTTGCATTAGCTTTGCTTTTATATCACTATAAGAATGCTGTGTATTTGCTTGAACATACTTACTACTCTGGATTTTCTTTAACTCATTCAAAGTATTGGCACAAACGTGACAAGCATTCCATTCAGAATCATATGTCACACCATAAACAACTCCTCCATTTTCTATCCAAGCCTTAGCAATACCCATAAAAGCACCACCAGAGGCACTTTTGAACAATAGCTTATCATCTTTCAAACGAACAGCTAAAGCTTGACAAGCAACAGATTTCTTAATGGCAATATTTTGAGGACATCGTTTCTGACACAATCCACAGTCAATACACTTAGATTGATCAATAGAAGCAACCATAAACCCCTCATCATCTTCAATCATAGAGATAGCTTTTTGTGAACACAATTGTTCGCAAGCTCTACATCCTGTACATTTCTCGGTTATATCATTCATTTCTCAAGTGCATTTTTTAAGAAAGCAACTCCTTTAGCTCTTTCTTGATTTAAAATGGAATTTACACGATCAAAGTCTACATTAGTCTTCTCTACATAAGAGAAATCATTATATTCCTTCAAATGCCTTTGTTCTAACCCTGTAAGTTGAAGCAAACTTGCCAATCTACTACTAAACTCATTCGGATAAATACATATCATTGGAGTATTCAAGTTACAGCAAAATGCAGTTCCATGAAATGAATCGGTAATAACACAACCAGCATTGGCAATTAAACTGATAAAATCAGTTACTTCGGGTATAAGAATAGACTTACCTGGTCTCACAATTTGGTCATATCTCAAACAGAAACGTACCAATTTCCAACCTTTTCTTTTTGCAAATTCCTTTGCATATCGATCAAATTCGCGATTAGAGTTCAATTGGTAAACTAACACATATTTACCTTTATCTGTTCTTACACGCTGCGATTCTGTCAGCAACGACATCCAAAAGTCCTTGTTAACTTGCAATGTAGGATCTAAGACATGTGTTACAGAAGGTAAACCTAAATCTTCACAGATATTGACTGCACTTTTTTCTCTTACAGAAATTGCAGAATAACGTTGAAGCAACAAACGAGTTTCTTCTTTCTCCCAATCATCAAGTTGTGGTTTACCAAAACTGGCAGAATACGCTATTTTCTTTACGTTATCAGGAACAAAGCTAAGAAAAAGCGGCTTCAATATACCACCATTCCATCCAGAGTTCCATACTTGATCACTACCCGTACAATAAATATCAGAATCAATTTTGATTTTTTTGAAACTTTCTTCTGTTCCATAAACTTTATCTTGCTGGTTCAAATATTTATTTAAGAAACGTGGAAACATTCTATCCTCTCTTACAAAAGTAGGATATAACAAAATTCCATATATAACCTTTTGAAAGATATTTCTTTTTTCTACCCATAGTTTAATTCGTTGAAATTTTGAAGAAAGAAGACCATCCTTTACATAGTTAATAAAATCAACCTGGCATCCTAAATCTTCAAACACCTTCTGTGTCGCCACAGCCTGAAGAACAGAACCATAATTTCTTACGTTCTGAAGTGTGATAACTGTAACTTTCTTCATATTATTTTCTTCTATCTACGAATTTAAAAACAAATTTTAATGCAGAAAAGCCAAAATATGAAATTAAGCATGCCAATCTAGCTTTTGGACGTGCTTGATTATCCAACAAAACTGTTCTTCGATTTTTATACAACAAGTCCTTAATGATATAGCGCTTACTATAATTCTTTGGCATTTTCAGCAAGAGATGACAAGCAAAACTAACCATTCTACATTGATATGATTTCATTATTGGTCTTATCAAATCCATATGTCTATTAAATGAATCCAAAACTTCTAAAGCTCCATCCATTTTCTTTTCGCTAAAGCTAGCTCCTTCAGTACTGTTTGAGCGCAAAAGATAGTAATAAATTACTTTATTACAATATGCCACCTTATCACTCTGGAAAAGAAGAAGATAAGTAATTGCAAAATCCTCAAAGATTTTTCCAACAGGATAACGGATACCAGATTCAAATATAGACTTATGATATAATTTACATACAGGCCATGTATCAAATTTCACCTGATAGTTCATATATTCCACGGCTTTAGCTGGAGAAAGCAGTTCTTCTTCATACTTAGAAGGAACAACTTTAATAGGTTCGCCTTCCTTGAATGTTTGAAGAATTGCTAAAGATACCTTACATTTGTATTTTTTTACAAGATTATATAGCGTTTCTACATGATCCGGAGTTATGATATCATCGCTATCTACAAAAAGAAGGTATTCGCCAGATGCCTTTTCTATACACAAATTTCTAGCAACAGCCTGACCTTCATTTTTTTTGTGTATAACTCTTATACGCTTATCCTTGGCTGCATAACTGTCACAAATACTTCCACTTTCATCAGTACTTCCATCATCAACTAATAAAATCTCTAGATTCGAATAAGTTTGATTTATAATACTATCAATGCAAGTCGAAAGATATGGTGCTACATTGTATAATGGCACCAATACACTTATAAGTTCATTTTCAACCATCATTATTTCAACATTTTTTTAATATAACCTTTCACTAGTAATTTGGATATAGCAAACTGCCAATACAAAAAATGCTTAAGTTTAGAATACCTTCCATCATAGAATTTAGATAGAAACAATTTTCGGTCCTTTAAGCTTATCTTATATCTTTTCCAGGTAAATTGAGAAGAAATGCCTCCATCCGTCATATTGGTGATGATATTACCAAAAAACTTAAATTTACAGCCAGCAGCACAAACTCGATGAAACCAATCAACATCACCAGATAGCTTATATCTAATATCAAAAGCACCAAATTTATCATATATGCTTTTGGGAACCAATGTTGCAGGATGAGTCACGCCAATGTCATCTTTTTCATAAGCTTTCATGAGATTAGATGCTTCAGACTTACATTTTACTATCACATGACCATTATCGTCAACAAAGTTCATTGCGCAACTAATTATTGGCAAATCATCTTTATCCAGTCTTGTAATGATATCAGCCAATTGCTCTAAAGCACCAGGTTCTATATAATCATCACTATTGACAATCCAAACATAAGTACCTGTTGCCATATTAACACCTTTTGTAAAAGCATCATATATGCCCTTGTCAGGTTCGCTAACATAACGCATTCTACCTTCAAACAGAGGTAAATAGCGTTTAATTACATCTACAGTCTTGTCCTTTGAATCACCATCAATAATAATATATTCATAATCCTTGAATTCTTGACCAAGAACAGATTTCATCGTTTTTTCTATGCTGGATTCACAATTATAACAGACAGTAACTATAGAAAAAAGAACTTTATTCATATATTAACTTTTTAAATTTTACATCACAAAGCTAGCAATACTCAAACTATTTTGCTGTACTATATATTTTTTTCTTGATAAATTGTGTAAGATTGCCCCCATACTTTGAACGGCCTTAACTATTTGTAAATCTTAAAAAATCGGCATAACAAATTTGTTCTTAAAGAGTAATTCTCGTTTGCCATACTGTTCCTTAATTGTTTCAGTAAAAGGGTGAGTCACAAGGACTTTTTACATTCAAGACATCTCGTCCAAGGATCCTCTGCAAAATGGCTCTAAATTTGCAAGTTCCACCAACAGACAAGATTGTAATCGTTCTTTTAGATATTTTTCATTATCTTGTCACGATTCAAGAACATCCAAACAAGAAGCTGAATCTATTGTCTTTTCACAAAACCTATCAACAAAACCAACTTGTCGTTTAGGGAAAAATCCTACATTTGTACTTAGAGCTTCAATACGATCAAACTCTAACCACCCGGCAGGTTGTCTATTTAGTATAAAAGAAAATAATTTTCGTTTACTTATTCATCGTACCTAAATTATTAACAGCTTTATCCAGCTCTATTGAACCAAATCTAGCAATCATACAAGGCTTTCCAGAAGAAAGCAAATTAAAAATAATTTGCTGACTTCTATTTAGATCTTGTTCTGAAAAAGATATTCTATTTGACTTATAAAACAAGCTAACGTATATTTTACTTAAGAATTTCAATATGGCATAAATATATTGACACATCATATAAGTATATTTAAAATGTTTAAACTAAAAGTGATTTATATAATTTCTAAATTAAATATTTCGTTTCAACGTAGGTTTACCCTGAGAATCCCAAATAAAATATGTATCTATTTTATTGCATGTCAATGGGTATGAAACCATTGTATATAACTTTAAGACAAATACAACTAGTACGAATGCTGAAATAATAGATTTTTTCAACTTCCTCTTTCGATAAGAATCATAAAGAATTGCTATCAATATAACTTTAAAAATGGTAAGAACAGAATTTACTCTGTACAACAATTCAATTTGTGAAGCTATTGGAGAAAACACGATACTGAATACAGCTATTACATAAATATACTTATATTTCAAGCCATTCTCAGTTTTCATCCAATATGCCCCTAAATATATAAGCAAAATATTTGGTACAATCTTGCTTAAAGAAGCTATATTAGAAGGACTATCAAGAGCATCAACTTCACCCGTTAACCAACCACTAGTATTAGCTTGATACATTGAGAATCTACCACCAATATTAAACATGTTAATATATTGCTCAAAATATAACATCATGTCTGTTTTAAATAAAAATACACAAGCTAAATACACGCAACAAATAATATGAGGGCTTAAATTATACTTTTTGCATACTACCCAAAGTCCAATAAAAATCATTATAGGCATAACAAAACCATAATGCGTAAGAATAGAAGCTATTAGAAATAGCAAAGCTATAACTTTATGATTATGAAATTTATTTTGCCATGAATAAGCACAAATCAAGAAAAACGAAAAAGCCAAATACCAACGCTGTAAATTTTCTGCATCAATCAAATTTAAAACAAGTAATGGTAATATTACATATAGTTGTTTATTAAATTGCTTTAAATATAAACTAAATGATAATATCAGAAAAAAAGACATGAAAAGAACCATAATTTGCCAAGGAAATCCAATGAAAGAAACCCCTCTTACTATAGCATAAAAAATAGGTTCCCACCCCTCATTATACCCTTTTCCTATTTCTTGGTAAACATAATAATATATATTATAATCAACTCCTCTTCCCCAACGAAGTCCTGCAAATAAAGTATAAGCAACAATAACTGGAGAGAAGTTTAATATTTTAACATTATTCAAACACGATAGTCTTTTGCCATTTTTAAAAGCAACTAACATAACTAACAAAGAAAGAACGAAATATATGAAATGTGAACTATCCATAACGCTAATGTAAACTTAAACTATCTTTTATTAATGCCTGGTCTAAAACATGAGATGCTTGAACTTCGAAAATATTCTTACATAAAAAGATTTTATCATATTCTCTTACCGAAACTCTATCAAATCTCTTAACCAAAGAAGATATTTTATATGCTATTTCTTTACTAACAGTCAATTTATTAGTTCCGAAAGAAACTGCATAAGCTATTCTTTTAATTTTCAAATAAATTGCAAAATCAAGATAACAATAACCTAATACTGTTGAATCCCAAGAACGCCAAACCTGATCACTTCCAACAACAATAGCATCAAGTTGATTTTTACGCTTTGAAATAGCTTCGTTTGAAACGGTATCTTTAAAATGTTTGTTACAAAAAATATCAAAATCTTCATTTTCTTTTTTTAAAATAACTCTTTGAGTATATCTATGAGATAATAACCCAACCAAATTATAGATACGTACACCTACTTTCTTTAGTAACGACTTAAAAGTTAGACTCATTTTATGAGTAATCAAAAAGACTCTAAACCCAAATCTTTCTAAAATTGTTATCAATGCATAAACTTGTAAAAATCCTCCATAATTTACATACAAAGGCAACGTTAATAATCCCATGTTCATTTTTTCTATATTCTGAAATTATAGATTTGGCATTTGTTAATTGAAGTACCATCATCAGCAACAGACATACGCCCATCCTTTGTTATCTTAATGGCATTTATACTACATTTATCATCACCACTATATGATAGTATTCCATTTTCTAATATATTATAGTCACAAACGCCTTTCTCTCTATTATTTACTATCTTTTCGCTATGGATCTCCAGACTCTTGATGAAATCAGACATTCTTTTTGCATCTCCAGGATGGCAGAATTCGACCACAAACCAAGCCTAAGTTTCATTTTCTCTATGCCATTAACAGCATTGTAGCATACCGTCACTACTCTATTATCTTTGAGCGTATTGGCAATCTTAACTATATCATTTCTCATATTTGAATTTGTAATAAAATAAATACACTTTCTAACTATTCCAGTAGCTTACGCTGCTAGAACAGCCTCGGTACTTACCGAGTTGTAAAAAGATCTCAACTATCTATTGTGTGTTTCGTATGGTATCATTGAAGGGCTCTCACGGATTCTTTTTCGTTACACGCAACGGTTCTCACTAAGCCTCACTGTAAAAACTCCGAAGGAGTCGATAAATCCGTGAGATCCGTATGCGAAAATCACCCTATCCTTTTTATCACCTTGCATGGATTTCCTACAGCAATACTATTTGCGGGAATATCCTTTACAACAACAGAACCAGCACCTATCACAGAGCCTTCACCAATTGTAACTCCTTTAAGGATGATACTCTTGGCTCCGATTAGCACATGGTCTTTGATAACTATAGGCGCACATTTGGCTGTATGGTCATCCATACTCACCATAGGAGCAAACATCTCGCCAGAATCACGTACTCGCCAATCAAGATTATGCGCATCAGAATCCATGATAATGCAATCACCACCAATGTTCACATAGTTACCGATGGTTATTCGTTCTTTCGCCCAAAGACAAGTTGAAGACATACCTACATGATGCCCAATCTCTATGATTGAGTTTGGACGTTCTGTTATTATGCATCCCCTTTGATTGCGACACAACGGATTATAACATTCACCCGAGGTAAATGTGAAATCATCACCAATCTCGACTTTCGAATCCGGATGAATGTCAAGATAGATGTGATTGAACAACATTGCCCTCTTGCCTAAATGATTCCATCCGATGCAACCTCTCAAACACAAGCGGTTGTATCGGAGATAGAACTGCTTGCGGAGGAAGCGAGAGAAATGAAGAAACTTTCTTGTTAATTTTGATACTATCATAAATCTACATTTTATTATTGTAATACGCCTTCAATTTATCTATATCTGCTAGCAACTTCCAATTCTCTTTAAACCATTCTTCTGTATTATTCCACCATTGAGTTGTTAACAAGAAACTTATTGTTTGTTCATCATAACGATAACGAATAATCTTAGCAGGAACACCTCCAACGATAGCATAAGGAGGAACATCTTTTGTTACTACTGCACCAGCCAGTACCACTGCTCCATCTGCAATATGTACACCACCTATAAGCATTGCTCGCTCTCCTATCCAAACATCATTTCCGATTTCAACATCGAGTTGTTCCTCCGGGACGGCAAACTTTAGCTCTTCGAAAATCTGCTCTGTTGCGAAAGTAGAACCTGATTGCGAATGATTAGGATTCAAAGAGAAAAACATCGGGCATGTTGTTGCAAAAGGAGCTTGATATGCATGACGGCCCGCTATAGTACATACATAGGATGCAATGGAAGTGAACCGACCTATCTTAGCCGAAACTTTAGAATAAGGTCCTATGTAGGATCCATATCCTAGATGACCTTTAAACTGCACGTGAGGATGAAGCTGACAATGGGACTCAAAGGAAGAGTTAAAGGAAGCATTAACAAATCCTGCTAATTTTAACCTTTCTCTATACTTCCACTTTATATATACATAGCGAATAAAACTTCTAACTAGTTTCACCATTCTTTATATATTTTTTTTAATCTTATGAAGTATCTTAGCAATAAACATCCTAGACAGATTTTTAGCCCCATAACGATGTAAAAGTTCCGTTAAAGAAAAGCCATACAAATACTCTAGGTATCCATTATTTTGAACAAAAAGTGAATTTTCCGTATTGATATGTGTATCATACAAAAACAGACTAGAACCTTTAATATCAAATACGATATTTGCTTCAAGTGGCTTTAAGCTAATAGAATAGCTCTTTATTATTTTATATGGCAAGCCTTTCCTTGACAGTAAATATTTCTTAAATAGACACATATTTTTTAAACCATTTATATCAACACAAAGTTTCTCAGAATCTACTCCTAACCAAGATGCCAAAAATAAAGGTTCAAAAAAACCATCATATTTAACTATACATTCCTCAAAATTAGGAAGTTTATAGCTAGCTTTACTCAACAATTGCAGTGAACTTTGAAATATATTAACACCAACTTCTTTCACGTGTGTACCTACATCGTTATTATTAGTAGACAAAGCTTCGTATGGATATACGAAAAATTTATTTAGTTCTATACAATAACGAGTGTGATATTTAAGCCAAGAACTCTTAGGCCAAGAATTAATTGACTGTGGTAAATCAGGTTTATTGAATTCCTCCGAATTTTTTTCATACCATTCTTCAAATTGTCTCCACTGATTTTTCATCCACACTTGCCCCCAGGATTGGGCACAATTCATCATAAAGACATCATATTCGCTTTTAACAGGCTTAAAAGGAAGCTTTGTATGATAACTAACAGGGAAATTATACAAACTGATTCCCGCAATTCTTTCATCATTCGAATATTTTTCTACGCATTGTACCGTATATTGGAAGAAATATGGAGAAACAGTAATATCATCTTCTAAGACTACCATTGCATCATAATCTTCTAGATGTGTTCCGCATTCTAAAACATGTTTACGTAAACCTAGATTCTCCGAATGGGTATAAACAATTTTATCACCAAACTTCCAACAATATTCATTTGCATATTTTTCAACAACAACTGTGCTGCTTTTATCTATAGATATAATCAAAGTAGGTTTGTTGACTCCATAATCAGCTTGCTCCAAAGAGTTTAACAATCGCTTTAGAGAATCTACTCTATTATAAGCAATACAACAAATTGAGATATTCATATTTATCATTTGATAGATTTAATCAATATTTTATTTATTTCAGTTATTCTTGAAATAAGCGAGTTTGAAGAATAGTTCTCTGACAAATACTTGCGATTTATCAATACATCTTCAACTTCCATAGGTTCAGTTAGCAATTTTGCATCATCTTGTAAAGAATAAATTTTCAGTCCCTTCGATTTTAGATATTGAAACATCAAATTTTTATTAGACATAAACACTCTTGCTCCATATATCATTTGCAAAAAGACATTATCGGAAGCCTGCTGTCGATTATGGAAGAAAATTGCAGTTTTACAATTAGACATTATTCTTGTATATTTATCTAAAGGCATAAAAGATTGCAAAGGCATCATTCTATCACCAAACAAAGACACTCCCTCATCTATCACAACTTTCTTGTATGATTCTGTGCCACCATAGCTCAATGGAATAATTATTTTTTTCCAAGAAGTAGTATCATTATTTCTTAGATAATTTAATATATCCAAATGATTATTTGTCGGTACAGCAGAATTTCCTATCAAAAGATTTACCTTATCGTTAGGATTATATTCAAATGAAGGAATATTAGGAATAAAGAAATCCGTAGAACCATAATAAAAATCCAATGGCTTTGCATTAAAACCTGGAACATATTTCTTTATCAAATCATACTCATAAGGAAAAACACCAGAATAAAAATCGACGCGATCAATTGCACTTTTATGTAATTTTTTCAATTTGCACCAATACTTTACCCTAAAACGCATTATGCCTATTCTTTCTAGAAAAGACATATTTTTCAAAGTTCTTTTTTCATATAGCTTTGTTGGTATTACAGGATAAAAATCAGAATATGTATCCCATCCCCATGAAAACCAAACGACTTTTTTTTCTCTAGGTATTGAAGAAATCAAAGAAAAATTTGGCAAAGCGAACAATGAATGAAGTATGATTACATCGAAATCGCAAATATAACTAATGAAATCAGAACTTAATACATTTATCACCTTTTTATTTTTAATATGGGAAAAATGTAGTATCGGCTTATCTGACACAACAACATATGTATTATCTACATCAGGATTGAAATCCGAATCGAATAAGCCAATGGCACCATCAATAAATTTTTCGTCGTAACAACAATGTAAATTCTTCATTTTTTTATTTTTGCAATAATTATTGTTAATAACACATCCTTAGTTAATAGCATTACAATCAAAGCAATTGTAAGGCATAAAGTTCCTTTAAATATAAGATTAAGCCACAAATTGAAATCAATATGAAATAATTGAAACATATAGTCAATAATCAAGATAATACCTGCATAAGTCAACATTGGGAGTAATTGTCGAAAAAGACAAATAGGGGATGATTTCAATACCACTTTGTATAATACAATATAAGAAAAAACAAAACCAATAGTCAAAGTTATGTCCCAAGCCAATGCAAACCATTCTATAGTTTTTCCGAAAGTCAAACTTAAAATAAAACCTAAGATTGTTATGCCAGAATTAAATAATTCAACGTAAAACATATAATTTGTAGCATTTGCTGACTGATAAATACTACCAGATGTTGAGAAGATAATTTGCAAAGGAATAGAAAGAGCTAAAATTCTAAATGTAGGAACAGCCAAAAGCCATTGATCGCCAAACATCACTCTAACTATCTCCTCCGATGCAAAGAAAAAAAACATACCAATTGGAAATGATATAGAAGACAAAATCTGAAATATCTTGGTATTTTTACTTGCTATCATTTTTTTCTGATCTTGGTAATCAGAAAGAAAAGGTTGCAAAACAGGATTTATAACACTTGTTATATTTGCCAATGGATACATCATCAACTGATAGCTTTTTTGATAATAGCCCAAAGCAGACATATTCAAATATTTTCCAATAAGCAATTTATCTAAATTACGTGAAAAATAATTCAGTATATTGAATAATAATTGAAAAAAAGAATATGAGAATATTGCTTTTATCGGCTTTAACGAAAAATTCCAATCTATTTTTAACGGATAAACTCTCAAACTAACAAAAAAAATAAGTATAGAGGAAAGAATAGGAGAAACCAATAAGGCATAACATCCTCCTCCATAAAACGCATAAACAACAGAAACTATACCTGTTATAACATTTATAAAAAATGTACGTTTTGCTATAAACTTAAAATTTTTATTTTTTAAGAACAAACTATTTGGCACAATATTAATAGTAGAAAAAAACAATTCTACCGCCAAAAGTTTAGTTATTACCTTTAAACTCTCATCATTGTAATATTTCGCAACAAAAGGAGCGCAGCAAATTAAAAGAATTGACAATACCAATCCAATTAAAATTGTATATGAAAATATACCATCTAAATCTTTTGCAGACAATCTTTTATTCTGAATTATAGCAGGTCCAAATCCCATATTAGAAATCATAGATAGAAAAGCTATGGCTACAGATGCTATAGCTACCACTCCAAATTCTTTTGGCGATATCAAACGAGCCAATACAGCAGTAACAATTATTGATATTATTACCGTCGAATATTTTCCAACTGCTGTCCACAGAATTCCGTTAGTTATGCTTTTATTAACCGAGGGCATACCTACAACTTTTTCAAAGATTTTACAATTGAACAAATACGAATAACATCATCGATTTCCAAATCTGCATAAAGAGGAAGCGTTAGAACTCTTTTGCTTATATGGAGTGCAATTGGCGTTTTCAGAACGTCAAATTTACCATGGTAAGCATCAAAAGCATTAGTTAATGGATAAAAATATTTTCTTGCAAAAATATTATTATCAGCCAACACATCACATACTTCATTTCTTGTATATCCAAACTTCTTTTCATCTATAACAATTGGAAAATACGCATAATTAGGCTGTACATTCTCTTGAACTGGAGGTAACTGAATACCATCAACATTTGCAAGACACTGTCGATAGCATTCTACAACTTTTTTACGTTTAGTAATTTCACCATCTACATGACGGAGATTACACAATCCCATGGCTGCTACAAACTCATTCATTTTTGCATTCGATCCAACTCCATCAATTGTTTCTGCATCTTTTATGCCAAAATCACGAAGTTTGTAAAGTTCATGCCCCAATTCCTTATCATGAAAGCAGACTGCACCGCCTTCAATTGTATTATAGACTTTAGTTGCATGAAAGCTAAACATTGATGCATCTCCAAAATTTCCAATACCTTGTCCCTTATATCGAACACCAAACACATGGGCTGCATCATAAATAACTTTTAAGCCATATTTCTTAGCGATACGCTCAATTTCTTCAACATTGCAAACATGACCATAAACATGAACTGGTACAATTGCCGAAGTCTTGTCTGTAATCAGAGACTCGATCTTAGTAGTATCAATAGTATAATCTATTGGATTTATATCACAAAACACAGGGGTTAATCCATTACGAACAATAGCATGGGTAGTTGATGCAAAAGTAAAAGGGGTTGTTATAACTTCACCACTCAAATTCATTGCTTGGAGACACAATTCCAAAGCATTATGACCATTCGTAAAGAGGGAAATATAGTCAACTCCACAATAATCCTTCAGTTTCTCCTGAAGCAAATTATGCTTTGGTCCCATATTGGTAAGCCAATGACTTTCCCAAATGTCCTTAATCTCTTGAATGTACTCCTCATAAGGAGGCATAGATGTTTGTGTTACTAAAATTCTTTTCATTGCTATAAAAATTAATTACTAATCTCTTCTAAAAATATCTCTAGTATATACCTTCTCCTTTACATCATCCAAACAAGCATCGTAGCGGTTGGCGATGATGGCATGGCTCTGTGCCTTGAAGGCTTCGAGGTTGTTTTCAACTCGGCTACCGAAAAAAGTGCTTCCCTCTTCCAAGGTTGGCTCGTAAATGACTACCTCAGCACCCTTTGCCTTGATACGCTTCATGATGCCCTGGATGGCTGACTGGCGGAAATTGTCGCTGTTTGACTTCATAGTCAGGCGATAGACACCAATCACACAGTTGTGCTCCTTGCTGGCATCATAGCTGTTGGCATCGGCGTAGCTATAATAGCCTGCCTTCTGGAGTACGGCATCAGCGATATAGTCCTTACGGGTGCGGTTGCTCTCTACGATGGCCTCAATCAGGTTCTCAGGAACATCGGCATAGTTTGCCAGGAGCTGCTTGGTATCCTTTGGCAAGCAATAACCACCATAGCCGAAGCTTGGGTTGTTGTAATGGGTGCCGATTCGTGGGTCAAGGCCTACGCCATCGATGATTGCCTTGGTATCGAGTCCCTTTACCTCTGCATATGTATCCAACTCATTGAAGTAGCTTACTCGGAGTGCCAGATAGGTGTTGGCGAAGAGCTTGACAGCCTCAGCTTCCTTCATGCCCATGAAGAGAGTATCAATGTTCTCCTTGATGGCACCTTCCTGGAGCAGAGCAGCAAAGGTCTTGGCAGCTTCCTTCAACATCTCGACATTGGTTACAGTCTTGATTGCCTCATTCTCCTCTTCAAACTCAGGGCGCTCGATAATCTTTGGATAACCTACGATGATACGGCTTGGGTAAAGGTTATCATAGAGTGCCTTGCTCTCACGAAGGAACTCTGGAGAGAAGAGAAGGTTGAACTTCTTCACGCCCTTCTTGGCATACTTCAAGTAGAGGCTACGGGTATAACCGACAGGGATGGTACTCTTAATGACCATCACTGCATCTGGGTTTACCTCCAGAACCAGGTCGATGACTTCTTCTACATGGGTTGTATCGAAGTAGTTCTTCACTGGGTCGTAGTTGGTTGGTGCTGCAATCACTACGAAGTCTGCATCCTTATAGGCTGACTTGCCATCAAGGGTTGCCACGAGGTTCAATGGCTTTTCAGCCAAATACTTTTCGATGTAATCGTCCTGGATAGGAGAAATCTTATTGTTGAGTTTCTCCACCTTCTCAGGGATTACATCTACTGCTGTTACATGATGGTGCTGAGATAACAGGGTTGCTATACTCAGACCTACGTAGCCGGTACCGGCTACTGCTACTTTTATATTCTTAAAATCATTCATCAACTTAATATTCTAAATTTTTCTTTAATGTATCACTATCTTCTCCAAGTATAGAAAGCAAATATCTTCCATAATCATTCTTCAACATAGGCTGAGCATTCTCTCTCAACTGTTCTGCGGTAATCCAACCCTGACGGTATGCTATACCTTCCAAACAAGCAACCTTCAAGCCCTGGCGCTTCTCCAGGACCTCAATAAAGGTGGATGCTTCAGAAAGAGAATCATGAGTTCCGGTATCGAGCCAGGCAAATCCTCTTGCCATGGTCTGTACCTTCAGCTGCTTATCCTTCAGGAACTCCTGGTTTACGGTGGTAATTTCCAACTCACCACGAGCGGATGGCTTGATATGCTTAGCTACATCTACCACCTTGTTAGGATAGAAGTACAAGCCTACCACAGCATAGTTGCTCTTTGGATGTTCAGGCTTCTCTTCAATGCTCAGGCAATTGCCTTGCTCATCAAACTCAGCAACTCCATATCGTTCCGGATCACTTACACGATAGCCAAAAACGGTTGCCTTGTTATTCTGTTCAGCATCTACTACTGCTTGATGCAGCATCTGATTTAATCCTGCACCATAGAAGATATTATCGCCTAATACGAGGCAAGCGGAATCATTACCAATGAATTTCTCTCCGATAATGAAGGCTTGGGCTAAGCCATCTGGTGATGGCTGCTCAGCATATTCGAACTTGACGCCGAACAGGCTTCCATCGCCTAAGAGGCGCTTGAAGCCTGGCAAGTCGAATGGTGTTGAGATTATGAGTATCTCACGGATACCTGCCAACATCAATACTGATATTGGGTAATATATCATCGGTTTATCAAAGATTGGTATCAGCTGCTTGCTGATTCCCTTTGTGATGGGGTACAAGCGTGTACCGCTACCACCTGCTAATACTATTCCTTTCATATAATTATTATTTACTGATCTATAATATGTTTTCTAAAATCATCCCTCAATGGTCTTTACACCCCCTTCGGTTCCCCTTACAGGGGACAGAAACCTTCTTTACCATTAAAGAAGTCTTTGCTCTAAAATCATCCCGTCCTTCTTTACCATTAAAGAAGGCTCCACCTCTCACCCCTGCCCTCTCTCCTCAGGAGCGAGGGAGGAAACCGCCCTACTCGGTGCTCGGGACCGCTACGCTCTAAGGTTGGCGGACCATCAAAGGTCTGCGCCATATTATGCGGGATGGGACCGCCTGATTATGGGCCTATACCACAAATCGATGCTTCTCTACCATTTTTCTGACAAAACTATCTTATCGCAAGCCAACTCGTTAATATGAGTTTCATTTATATCTTTTATTATAATCTCCCATATATTGAATCAGAACCGTTGCACAAGACAGCAAATATAGAATAGACAATGCATTATAAACAATACAAAACCATTCTTTATTTAAACCAAACGAAAAAAATCCATATAATATAAGAAGGAATATGTTTATGAATATCAAATACTTTATTTTTCTATTAAACTTCTTGAGTAATATCAAATAAAGCTTACTAAATTTTAAAGAAGAACTACGTACAGGATCTGCTTCTAGTGCATTTTTATTTTCTATTTCCAAAAGAGTAATTTTTTGGTATGTTGTCTCCATAAAAGAATACACTACAGTGAATATAGTTATGACTATACCCAATATGCTTAATAGAATACTAAACATTGTAGTATTATCTTCTTTCAAGAAGTCTAAAAGCGGCTTAAAAATACTATTAATCACGTCCATTTGACAAATAGTTTTCTATCACTTCTGTAAAGCACCGACGTCTAAACATATCATCAGATACGTTATCTCCCCCTTCTATTGGATATACATAACTATATTTTATGGCATAAGCTTGTCTTAATGCACCATCATCAGCTGTATCAAATACATATTTTTGATAAGCTTTGTTATTTTCCTTATTCTTAAAAATACGTACAATTTTCTTTTTCCATCCAGAACGATCTTCATTTACAAGCTCAGAAACATCATCAACGGGAACATCTTCATAAGTTATTGTTTTTTGCTTTTTAATCCTATTAGAAACAACATAGTTATGTAATGTTACATTCTGGTTCTCTCCATTTTCTAAATTACTAAATTGAACTTCAATCTTAGGCACAATACTTCCTTCTATAAAATCTCTTGGGATGATATATCTAAAAGGAAACTTTAGGATTTGCCCTACAACACATTTTACGGTATTAATAATATCATCAGACATTTTATCAGGAGTATCATAAATAACAACTAACCAGCGATTCGTATATCCGTTATCTGTATCTTGAATAAAAGGATAAAGAAGTGCATAATTGTATCTACTACCTAATTTATCGGTATCAGATATATCACGTGGATTCTGATTACCTTCATCTAAATACATATCAGTTAAACCGCATTTGTACTCATCTATTTTAAGCTCTACAACAGGTGTACTACCTATATTATAAGTAGATGTAGAAATATTTTTTATTACTTTTGTTCTATCCCTACCTCTATACTTATAAACGTATTTTTGATCTGCAGGAATACTAGAATATGCTAATACTTGCCTACATACATCATCAACCATTTGCACACATCGATCATGATGAGTTTCCAATATTCCCGTTAACATTGTTGGAAATTTGATATTGCTAGCCATAATAACTTATATTTTATAATATACCTTCAACACCTACTATAAGCATCGCCCCCCTATGATAATACAACTCCATTCCCGGTGTTTACTGGGAATAAAGCAATTAAAGGAATTAGACTCTTTTGATTTTAACTGACAAAACACTAAAGTTCTTTACCACCAAAGAAATGGCCTAGAGCGGACATCATTCGGAGTTGCTTGGCAGACGGGGCTTTCACGCCTTTGTTTGCCATATCCAAATAGAAGTTCAGACTGGTGGATAAAGCTTTGGATAACTCTAATGGCATTAGCATGTGCCATTCCTGGGTTTCCTTATCCTCGTAGGTTGCTACCAAGTATAGCTTCTGAAGCTTGTACTGGGTCTTGCGCATCTTGCGCACCACATAAGTGTTGGCATCGCCTTTTACAAACTCATCTACTATCCGGAGTTCCTGCTTGTTCAAACGGCTCAAGATTTCTATTGGGTTATCCAACATCTCCTGGGCTATTCGCCTAGCAGTCTCATCTTTCTTCAAGTTGGGACTTACGTATAGGTCAAGCTTGTCACATGCTTTCAGCATATTGACTTTCGTTGTGCTATTGAGTAGCTGAACCAAGCGGATGCAATCAGCCGTGAAGTTCTTATTTGGAATTACAATCATAACATTATGATGTTTCTTATCCCCATATAGCATCGTCTTTATGATAGACGAGGATCTGGGAGCTACCTAAAAAGAAGGTTGCTCCTGGCTTTATGGAGAAATAAGATTTCATGATTTTATATTTGGTTCCTCATTGCAGTATCGCTCTGCACTTGTCGTCGCTCGAATGAGGAATACGGTTTTATTCTACTTCTGAGAGGATTACCTCTGGGGAGGTGCCCATCAGGGTTATGGCGGAAATCTTATGACCGCCATTGGCGTTTAATGAATGACCACAGTGATAGAGGCTATCATCTATGATAAGCCAGCGGTCATGAGACTCGTTACGCCATTTTCTAATGTCTATATGATTATCGGGGAATAGGCGGTCATGCTCATCCATGAGACGTTGCATTCCTTGACCTACACCTACAGTATAAACTGTCGCTGAAACTTCCAGTTTACGAACATCTAACACACTCAGGGTTAGCGATGAAACATAGCCATCTATGATGATTACTCGATGATTGGCTGTACGAACTAAGTTCTCCAAAGCAACTCTTGCTGTGTAGAAATCACCTTCGAAGAAGACCATCTCGGCAGGAGGGGTGGAGGTTCGAATAAAGAAATCGAGTTGCTGTTGCTGCTTAGCTTGGACGTCCTCAATATGAGTCATACGCTTATCCATATTCTCCTGTAGGGCAATCAAATGACGATTCACGGAATAGCCCTGGAGAAGATAGTCACGTAAAACAACATTCGCCCAACGTCGGAATTGAATGCCTCTATTAGACTTGACACGATAACCAACAGATAGAACAACGTCAAGGCTATAAAACTCAACTTGTCTAGTAACCAAACGTCCACCTTCTTTTTGAACTATCGCAAATTTTGCGACAGTTGGATTTTTACTATTTTCAATTGTCGCAAAATTTGCGCCTGTTGGGTCAGAAGCTAGCTCTTCATGAAGAGCATTGTTGATATGCTTACCTATAGTCTTGATATCACGACCAAATAACTGCGCCATTTGTTGACGATTGAGCCAAACCGTATCTTGATCCAGTTTCACCTCCAACCTAATGCTTTCGTCTGGTTGATAGAGTACTATCTGAGATTCATCAGTAGTTGCCTGTATTTTGTTATTGTCGTTTGCCATAATCATACATTTTTATTGCTAATATAGCGACAAAAGTACGATTTAATTTCGTAATCACCAAGGATTTAAGAGAAAATCTTCATTAACTAACCATTTTTAGGCTATCAGCCTATCTTGTTTCTTCACCCCATACTGCCACAAGGCCTATACCCAAGCCCTAAATCCCTACCATAGGGATTAGGGATGTAACCGCCCTCCGGTGCTCGGAACCGCTATGCTTTATGGTTGGCGGGGCATCAAAACCCTCGCCAGGTTGTGCGGGATGGGACCGTCTGAATTGTTCCTCATTGCAGTATCGCTCTGCACTTGTCGTCGCTCGAATGAGAAATATTATTTTTATTCTACTTTTGATAGGATTACTTCTGGGGAGGTTCCCATCAGGGTTATGGCGGAGTAATCCAATTACGTGTAATCATACGATTGCCTTCTTTACTAACTGTTCGGAATTTCCGAACAGTTGCTGACAGCATCAATTTTCTGAAGACTTACCTATTTGTCATATTCTTCTAAAAAGCGTTTAATCATAGAAGTTACAGCTTGCGGAGACCGCTTGACATGAACAATCCCCATAATTACAACTTGCTCGCCATCTATCAAATAATAGACACGGTTGGGGGCTAACAATAAATGGCGTATAACCATATCCTGACCAGATACCCACGAAGTGTAGCGAGCATCATATATGCCATGTGTGGAATATTGAGCCAGTTCATCTGTCTTTTCCAAGATATTATGGAGAACTTTTTGAGAGGTTAATAAGCCAAAATGTTCTTCCACATAGTCTATGACTTCATCTAACTGCGTCAAAGCCAAGTCTGACCAAACTACTTCCATCCTCTTTTAGCTTTGATAAAAGACTCAACTTGCGAATTTGGAATGCAGCGACCTGCTCTATTTTCCTTCAGAGCATATTCTGCAGCCGCAATCATCACCTCACGTGGTATCCCATGAATCGAATTAGTCGACTCACTCATATCAACATCGCCCAAAGAAGACTCAATTTTAGCTATCAAGGAATATTTATCCTCAATGCTTAAATTCCTGATTTCATCCCAATAAGGAATGGTTCTATCTTGTGATACATTACTTATCAACATAATACATTCTCCTTTATTTTAATCTTTGTCTGCAAATTTACGACTTTCTTTCGTAATCACCAAGGATTTAAGAGAAAAAATGCATTTATTAACCTATGCTTGGCTTATGGCTAAACATTACAACACACAAAAAGATTCTGCTTCCTTATCTGCTTTTTTCTCTTCTATGTTCATAACGTAAGATCCTTATTAATTATTGTATTTTTTCGACTCCCCTGTCCCCCTCTTGCGAAGAGGGCACTGAAAAAGTCCCTTTTGGGGTTATGGTAGTTTAACATTCTGCTTTTAAAATAGCCTCCATAAAAGTTACATATGTGCAATATTTTTTGTATCTTTGTAGGAAAATACAAGGATTATGCTAGAGCAACAACAGACCATATCATTCAGTGATTATTCAAGTTTGTATGACTTGATTATCCCAAAAGACAACCTGCTCCGCCAGATTACTGACCTGGTGGACTTTAGTTTCGTATACCAGGAATTGCAGGACAAGTATTGTCATGACAATGGGCGTACGGCAGAGAATCCTATCCGTATGTTCAAGTATCTCCTGTTGAAGGTGATTTATAACATATCGGATGTTGATGTTATTGAACGTACTCGCTATGATATGTCGTTTAAGTACTTCTTGGGATTAACTCCTGAGGAGACTAATCTGATTAATCCTAGTTCCTTGACCAAATTCCGTCGACTTCGCCTGAAGGATATGGACCTGTTGGATCTGCTTATCAAGAAGACTGTTTCTATTGCTATAGAAGCAGGTGTCCTCAAGTCTAGAACCATCATTGTTGATGCAACCCATACGCATTCTCGTTCCAACCCTATCAGTGCAGCAAAGAGTTTGGAGTATTATTGCAAGGCCGTAATCAAGGTCGTTAATTCTGTGGATGACAGCATGGAATTGCCTGAACTTCCTAAAGAGAAGAAGTATTCTTCTATCATGAAAGCAGCCAAGGCGATAGTTGCTACAGTAGAAGCTGACGCTGCAACTGCCAATATGCCTGCAGTTAAGGAGCGTCTCAATATGCTGAAAGAAACCATTGAGGATGCAGAGATACGCAGCATAACATCTAAAGATGAAGACGCTCGCATTGGACATAAGACTGCAAATTCTTCATTCTTTGGCTATAAGACACATATGGCTATGAGTGACGAGAGAATTATCACCGCAGCTACCGTCACTTCTGGTGAAAAGGGCGATGGTCCACAATTGCCAGAACTTATAGAAAAGACAGAATCTGCTGGTATGCAGATTGAGAATGTCGTTGCAGATACAGCATATTCCAGTAAAAGTAATCTCGAATTAGCGAAATCTAAAAATATAAAGTTGGCAGCACCTCTTAATCCTGTTGTAAATGGAAATGGTCAGCACAAGCTGAACTTTGAATATAACAAAGATGCCGATTTATATGTTTGTCCTGCAGGCCATATGGCATTACACAAGGAAAGGAAAAATCGCATAAACGACAATAGACATAGGAATGCAAAATTCATATACTTCTTCGATGTCGATAAATGCAAGGTTTGCCCTCTTCGTGATGGATGCTATAAACCTGGAGCAAAATCAAGAACTTATCATGTAACCATTAAAACTGATGAACAGATTGAACAGCTCGAATTTCAGGAATCTGATGCATTCAAAGAACTTCAGAGGAAACGGTACAAGATAGAGGCCAAGAACTCGGAACTTAAGAATACCCTTGGATATGATAGAGCACTGTCATATGGTTTGTCGTGCATGGAAATGCAGGGCGCATTGACTATTTTCGCAGCAAATGTCAAAAGAATCCTCAAATTAATGCATAAAGCATAAGAGAGAGGATATCCTCATGAATATGCCCTCATATACCCCTCTGTAAGTCGATATAAAACTATCTAAGCTCTTGTGAAAGTCAGAACAAACTTGGAATCTGGATGTCTGAAAACTGCTCACAAGTATAGAAACTGACTACATTTTCATTCGTTTGTAAGCGTCCGAAAATTGGGGCACCAAGTATTTACTGCCTGAAAAACAGGCA
>ERZ1026856.352-NODE-352-length-30345-cov-20.572928_pt1 | contig 30345 bp, 20 predicted proteins | sample MGYA00380158_ERZ1026856 | MGnify/ENA primary metagenome ERZ1026856 (study PRJEB33269, sample SAMEA4719794) | human gut metagenome | biome: human-associated habitat; feature: organic feature; material: feces | place: Cameroon | collected 2013-10 ...
TGCAGCCGAGGGCGACGGAAGGGACTGTCAGTCCGCTTTTTCCAAGTTGAATATACTTCATATACTGATACCTCCACAGGATAAATTTCACTGCTTTCAGTATACCTCATAAGACGGGAAAAGGAAAGAAAAAGAGGTGTAAAGAAAGGGGGAAGGGGATAAAAGACGACGGAGATTTCAGGGAATCTCCGCCGTTAAAAGAAGCTGTCAGGAATTGGAAGATGCAGAATCCGCCGCTGTAATCTCAGGCTTGCGTAGCAGAATCGTCATAAACTCTTCGCCTGTAATCGTTTCGTGCTCGTACAGGTATTTAGCGATTTCATGAAGCTTGGGCAGGTTATCCTGCAGAAGCTGGATCGCTTTCTGGTGCTGTGCTTTTACAAGGTCGACGGTCAGGGCATCAATCTGGGTCTGTGTCTCAGGCGAGCAGGAAAGGGAAGAATCGCCGCCCAGATACTGGTTTGCAACGGTTTCCATTGCAACCATATCGAAAGTATCGCTCATGCCGTAGCGGGTGATCATTGCGCGGGCGAGCTTGGTCGCCTGCTCGATATCATTGGAAGCGCCGGTTGTGATGGAATGAAAGATGATTTCCTCTGCTGCACGTCCGCCGGTCAGCGTTGCGATCTTATTTGCCATTTCCTCTTTGGACATCAGGAATCGTTCGCCTTCCTCGACCTGCATGGTATAGCCGAGCGCACCGCTGGTACGGGGAATGATCGTGATCTTGTGTACCGGTGCGGAATTGGTCTGCAGGGCGGCGACAAGGGCATGACCGACTTCATGATAGGAAACAATCAGTTTTTCTTTTTCGGAGAGCACGCGGCTCTTTTTCTGGTAGCCTGCGATAACGACTTCGATGCTTTCTTCGAGGTCTGCCTGTGTTGCAAAACGACGACCGTCGCGGACTGCACGCAGAGCAGCTTCGTTGACGATATTGGCGAGTTCAGCGCCGGAAGCACCGGAAGCGGCTTTTGCGATTTCATGGAAGTTTACATTATCTGCAATCTTGATCTTACGGGCATGTACCTTCAGGATATCTTCGCGGCCCTGTAAGTCAGGCAGTTCAACCGGAATCCGGCGGTCGAAACGCCCGGGTCTGGTCAGCGCAGGATCAAGGGAATCCGGGCGGTTCGTCGCTGCCAGGATAACAACGCCTTTGGAACCATCGAAGCCGTCCATTTCTGTCAGCAGCTGGTTTAAGGTCTGTTCCCGTTCATCGTTGCCGCTGATCTGTCCGTCACGCTTTTTACCGATTGTATCGATCTCGTCGATGAAGACGATACAGGGAGCCTTTTCGCTCGCCTGCCTGAACAGGTCACGCACCTTGGCTGCGCCCATGCCGACGAACATTTCTACGAATTCAGAACCGGAAATGGAGAAGAAGGGAACGTCCGCTTCACCGGCGACTGCCTTGGCAAGCAGGGTTTTACCAGTTCCGGGAGGGCCTACGAGCAGTGCGCCTTTGGGCATTGTTGCGCCGATTGCGCGGTATTTTTCAGGGTTATGCAAAAAGTCTACGATTTCGGTCAGAAGCTCTTTTGCCTCATCTTCACCTGCCACATCGGAAAACTTGATGCCGGTGGAGGATTTGACATAAACCTTGGCGTTGCTCTTGCCGAACGACATCGCGCCGCCGGGACCTCCGGTCATGCTGTTGGTCATCTTTTTAAAGAGCAGCTGTCCTAAAAAGATGAAAATAATGGTAGGCAGGATAAAACCGATCAGCATATTCATCAGAGGGGACTGCTGAGTCGGAATCTCACTGGTCAGATCCGCGCCGGAGGAAGTGATCTTATCGATCAATTCGCTGTCAGTGTTGATCAGACCGGTCTTGCAGACCTGAGTTTTGCCATCCTGTTCGAGGGTGTAATAAATGATAGAATCCTGGACGTCGAACTGGACCTCCTGAATCTGTTTGCTGTCGATACCCTTTAAAAAGTCACTGTAGGTCGTTTCCCTGATGCTTCGTTCCATGATCCCCGGAAGAACAAAAATATTAAGCAGGAACATAACGATCAGAGCGATGACGGCATACGTGGCAAGCACTTGTTTTGGCTTTTTGTCATCAGGATTGGTTGTCATAGGTGTCTCCATTCTGTGCACTGTCTGCACGGCACGGACATGTCGGGATGTCCGGAAAAAATAGTGTCTTAAAAACGTTTCAAATTAAGTTTATTATGCGTCCGGCCTGGAAAATTTACAAGAAAAGAATTGGAAAGAAATTCTAAAAGAAATATAAACTGAAAAGGAATCGGAGAGGGTGTCAGATTCTTATGCGCATCTGAAAACAGAGGAACAAAAAAACACCGTCCCCGAAAGTCAAGCTTTCAAAAACAGTGCTTCTTAGTGCACCGCCAGGGGCTCGAACCCTGGACACCCTGATTAAGAGTCAGGTGCTCTACCAACTGAGCTAGCGGTGCATTTTCTTTTGTCTCGCTGAATCTCTGTATCGCTCAGCGACAAGATATATTATATGGCATGGATCGATTTTTGACAAGTGTTTTTTGAAGAAAATTTAAGAAAAATATGCATAAAAAATAAAATATAAAAATGAATCAATGCAGCAAAATAAATAAAAGGGTCGAAAAAACGATAGATTAGGATACGAAAAGAAGGATATAACAGGAAACGGTTATAAAAGTCAGAAAAGGCAGAAAATTTAAAACGGATCAAAAATTGGAAGGATTGACGGGACTTTCTGCAAAACACTTTTCCTGGTGGCAGCTTTGGAACGGATATGGTAAAATAAACTGAATTGCGCATGGGATGATACGCATGCGAGGCAGAATCTTAGATTCTTATTTCTTATCTGCCCAATGGAGACAAAATGCAAAAGAAAACAACAACGTTGATTTATGGAACAGGGAACGCCGGAAAGCTCGATCTGATGCGGCATTATCTGAGCACGCTGCAGGAGATTCGCCTGCTTGGCTTAAAGGATTTGCCATTTTGCTGGGGTGAGGTAGAAGAATGCGGGAAAGACCCGCTGGAGAATGCGCGGCAGAAAGCCCTCGCATATTACCGAATCTGCGGGCAGCCGGTTTTTTCACAGGACAGCGGTCTTTATATAGAAGGACTGCCAAAGGAACGTCAGCCGGGTGTGCATGTACGGCGGGTAAACGGCGTCAACCTGACGGATGAGCAGATGCGGGAATATTATAAGAAGATTGCCGCAGAGTTTGGCGGGCGGTGCGTTGCACAGTATCAGAACGCGATTTGCCTGGTCTTTTCCGAGGATGAAATTTATGAAGCCAGAGGCGGTGCACTGAACTGGAAAAAATTCTGGCTGATGACAGAGGAGCGGCCGCAGCGGATGGAAGGCTTTCCTCTGGATGCGATCTGTGCAGATTACCGGACGGGCAGACATTTTTATGATGGAGAAGCTACGATGCCGGAGGAAGAGGGCGACGGTGTGCGCGATTTTTTTCGGAGTGCGTTAAAGCAGCACGAAATGAGGATGGGCAAATGGGTATGACAGAAAAATTATATGATGCGAATTCGTATCTGACAGAATTTGATGCGGCGGTCGTAAGCTGCCAGGTGCTGAAGGAAGCTGCGGATGGTCAGCTGGCAGTTGACGAAGCGCTACAGCCGGACGCGCCGCTTTGGAAGGTTGTTCTGGATCGAACCGCCTTTTATCCGGAAGGCGGCGGTCAGCCCTGCGATTTCGGTGTACTCGGGAGCACCCGGGTGACAGATGTACAGGAAAAGGACGGCATAATTTTCCATTTGTGCAGTGCCCCGCTGGAGGTTGGAAGCTGCGTGCATGGAACCATTGACTGGGACAGAAGGCTGATGCATATGCGGGAGCATTCCGGGGAACATATCATTTCCGGTATCATCTGCCATACCCACGGCTATTCGAATATCGGCTTCCATATGGGAAAAGACTGCGTGACGATTGATTTTTCGGGACCGCTGACGGCAGAACAGATTCAGGAGGCAGAAGACCTGGCGAACCAGAAGGTACTGGAGAATGTAGAAATTCTGGCGGAGTATCCGGACAGGGAGACCCTTGCAGCGCTGGATTACCGCAGTAAAAAAGAGCTGACCGGGGCGATCCGCATCGTTACGATTCCGGGTGCGGATGTGTGCGCCTGCTGTGGAACCCATGTGAAATCTACAGGCGAGGTCGGACTTATCAAGGTCATTTCTGCAGAGCATGCAAAGGGCGGAAGCCGGCTGAATATTCTGATTGGGGAAAAAGCACTGGCAGATTATCAGTGCCGATTCGAAAATACGCAGAAAATTTCTGCGCTGCTGTCTGTAAAGCCAGAGCAGACCGCTCAGGCCGCCCAAAAGCTGCTGCAGACGGTGGCTGATTTAAAACAGGAGCTCGGCGCGTTAAAGATGCGCCTGCTGGAAGAAAAGGTGGATGCCGTAGAGACCGGAAGCAGCGCCTGCGTGCTGTTTGAGCAGGGACTGAGCACGGTGGACGTCCGTAAGCTGGCGGATAAGCTGGCACAGAAGGTCTTATTTGCAGCAGTGTTTAACGGCAGCGATGCAGATGGTTATCAGTATGTGATCTGCGCATCTGACCGGGATGTTTCGGCGTTTGGCAAGGCGTTCAACAAGGCACTTTGCGGACGCGGAGGCGGGAAAAATCCAATGATCCAGGGACAGATAAAAGCAGAGCAGAAAGCAATTTTGGAATACCTGACAAAAGAAGGAGTTTTACAGGATGGAGAATAAAGACAGAAAGCTTGTATTTTTTGATATTGACGGGACGTTGGTCGATGGACCGACCCATCAGGTTCCGCAGAGTGCAGTGGAGGCGATCCGTAAACTTCGCGAAAATGGACATCTGGCATTTATCAATACGGGACGGACACTGGTGAGCATTGAGCCGAGAATCCGCGAAATCGGATTTGACGGTCTGGTATGCGGCTGCGGAACCCATATTTATTATGAAGGAGAAACGTTGTTTAGTCACAGCATTTTGCATGAAAAATGTACGGAAATCGTATATGAGCTGCGCAGGCTCGGTATCCCGACGTTTTTTGAGGCGGAGGAGCATGTGTATTATGACAGCCGCTGTATGAGCCCGGAGCTTGGCAATTCGGTTTCCAATTTTAAGAGTCTGAACTGCTCTGTGCCGGATATGCCGGAGCGGCCAGAGGACAGTGATGTGGTGTTTGATAAATTTTTCTGCCTGCTTCGTCCGGATGATCCGGTGGACAAGCTGAAATGCTTTATTGGAGACGAATTTACTGCAGTGCCCCAGGGAGAGCATTATCTGGAAATCGTTCCGACAGGCTGCAGCAAGGCGGAGGGGATCCACATTTTACAGAAAAAACTGGGAATCCCCAAGGACAACTGTTATGCCATTGGGGACTCTGAAAACGATATTCCGATGCTGGAGGCTGTGCCCCACAGCATTGCGATGGGTGTCTGCTCCAAAGCAATCCTGCCGTATTGCAGCTACCAGACCACGCCGGTCCTGGAGGACGGAATCGCAAACGCGTTGAAGCACTACGGGCTGATCTGAGCCGTCTGCGCGGCGCGATTGAACTGCAGGAACTGTTAACGGGTACTGGACGCATGATATAGGATGAGATCCTCCTGTAGATTTTTTATGAAATGATGATAAAACAAAAAAGACGGGAAGAAAATCCTGTCTTTTTTTGTTCTGAGTGCTTATAGGTTCATACCATGAGGTACGATATGGATTTAACCCTTGATACCGGATGTAGCCACGCTTTCGATAAACTGCTTCTGGAAGATGAAGAAGATTACAACCAGCGGGATAACGGCTAATACGGCGCCTGCCATCTGCATCGGGTACTGTGTCGTGTACTGACCCTGCAGAGTGGACAGTGCAGGACCTAAGATCAGCTTATCCATGGAGTTGTTGACGATCAGAGGCCACATGAAGTCGTTCCATGCGAACTTGAAGGTGAAGATAGTCAGCGCTGCGATACCGGGCTGGATTAACGGAACCATAATACGTCCGAAAATCTGGAACCGGTTACAGCCATCTACGATTGCGGCATCTTCCAGCTCCTGAGGCATGGACATAAAGAACTGCCGCAGCAGGAATGTACCGAAGGCACTGAACAGGTTCGGAAGAAACAGCGCCGGGATTGTGTTCAGCAGTCCCATCTTCTGGATTAATTGATACTGGGGAAGCAGGAAAATCTGTCCGGGAACCATCAGGACGGATAACAGCAGTACAAAAATAAAGTTCTTGAACGGGAACTCGATTCTCGCGAACGCATATCCTGCCATGGAACAGAACACAATCTGCACAACTGTAGTAATAACAGCAGAAAGGATGGTGTTCAGGTAAACGGTGCCGAAGGGAATCGTAGAAGACGTGATTGTCTTATAAGCTTCCAGGGTCCATTTTTCAGGGAAAAAGGTGGGCGGAATCTTTAAGGATTCTCCTGTTGTTTTAAAGGAAGTCAGCAGCATCCACAAAAAAGGGAATACTACGACTGCAATACCGGCAAGCAGAATCAGATGAACGATCAGATGCCCGGTATTGATTCGTTTGTGTGTTGTTTTGGTACGTGTTGTCTTCATATTCTGCTGCCTCCCGTCAATCGTAGTTGACCCATTTTTTCTGACCAACCATCTGAATGATCGTTACGATCATAATTGCCGCAAAGATCAGGATAGAGATAGCTGCAGCATAACCCTTGTAACCGTAGTCAAATGCGTTGCGGTAGAACAGCATGGCAATGGTCTGGACGGAATCATAAGCGGGGTTGGTTTTGCCGATCATCATGTAGATCGTATCAAATACCTGGAAACCGCCGATGATAGAGGTAATGGTAACAAAGAAAATGGAAGGGGTCAGCATGGGCATCGTAATATGGAAGAACTGGTCGATAGCGGTAGCGCCGTCGATTGCAGCGGCTTCGTAATAGCTCTTGCTGATTCCCTGTATGCCTGCCAGCAAAATAATCATATTGTAGCCGACTGACATCCAAAGGCCTACGATCATGATCATGTACAATGCGGTATGGGGATCGGTCAGCCAGTTATGCCCGGTTCCGCCAAGTTTTTTGATGAAACTGTTTAAGATACCCATCTGTTCGTTGAATACCCATTTCCATACCATTGCAACCGCTGCGGACATGGTAACGGAGGGCAGGAAATACAGGGTACGGTACAGAGATTTTCCTTTGATGCCGGCGTTCAGCAGAGCCGCGAGCACAATGGAAAAGAACAGTCCGACGGGAACGGTAATGACAACGTATTTTAAGGTGTTGCCGAACGAACGCCAGATTGTCATATCTGTGAGGATGTTTTTGTAGTTTTCAAGACCGACAAAATGGGACACATTAAATTTGTTTACATCATTAAAGCTGAACCAGAGATTCTGGAAAAAGGGCCAGATGTAAAACGCGAACAGGCCGATGGTAACCGGTGCAATGAATACATAAGCCGCAAACCAGTCCATCTTCTGTCTTTTGGTGGCCTTTTTCCTGGGCATTTTCTTTTGTTTTTTTACCTCTGCCATATCATTTTCACCTACTTTATTTTTCGTGACAATAGACTGTACGTCTCTGCGCGCATTCTATTGTTGTGGAAATACAGGAAACCCGCAGGACTTCCGAAGAAGCCCTGCAGGCAGATTCCGGTATTATTTTGCCAACAGAGCGTCAGCTTCTGTCTTTAACTGAGCGCAGGCATCTGCAAGAGACATCTCGCCGGTATATGCCTTGGTCAGCCAGGTTGCTTCCATATCGTACAGCTCAGCTGCGTTCATGCAGACAGGCAGCGGATATGCGATATCGGAGTGGTTGGTGTAAGCTTCCAGATGATACTGAGGATATGCTTTTGCAAACAGATCCTGCGCATCGAATCTTGCGGAAATAACGGAACCAGACTCGCCCTGAATCTTCTGAGCTTCAGCGCTTGCAAGCCAGATTGCAAATTTGATGGCTTCATCCTTGTTCTTGGAGCCTTCGTATACAGCATAGCCCAGACCGTTGATGCAGTTGTCTTCGATGCCGTTGAAGGTAGGCATTTCTACACAGTCGATCACGTCTTTGATGATTTCGTTTTCGGAATATTCTTCAACCATGTAAGAACCAGCCAGGGTCATAGCGATCTGACCTGCTTCGAACATAGCATCGGAACCTGTCTCAGCCAGAGTAGAAGCGTTCGGGGACAGACCAGCGTCGATCATGTCGATCCAGCACTGAATACCTTCCTGAGTTTTGGGATCCGCGTAACCGGTTTCCGTCTTGTCGTCGTTTAAGATCCAGCCGCCGTTTGCATAAACGGTCTGATAATACCAGGTCTGGAAGTCAACAGGGCAAGCAAACGGATAGATACCGTCAGGCAGCTTGTCTTTTAATTCGGTTGCCAGAGCAACGAGGTCTTCGTAAGACATATCGTCTGTAGGATATGCAACGCCAGCCTGATCGAACAGGTCTTTGTTGTACCACAGAGCGTTGGTATCGAAGTCCTTGGGAGTAGCGTAGTTCTTGCCGTCACGAACGAAGCTGTTCACCAGAGATTCCGGGAAGTTGTCTTTGATATCGGATGCAGCAACTGCATCTGTCATATCAGCCAGGATACCGCCGTCTGCATAGGAATCGATATGCAGAACGTTTAACCAGAATACGTCAGGAGCGGTGCCGCCGCCTGCAGATGCTTCCAGTTTGGTCCAGTACTCGCCGCCCTTGTAAGGGGTGATCTGGATGTCAATTTCAACATTAGGGTTCTCAGCTTCATAAGCATCGATCAGATCCTGAAGAACTTCAGGCTGGGATGTCCAGCTGCCCAGTGTCAGTTTTACCTTGTCGCCGGTAGAAGCGCTGGTATCTGCCGCTGCTGTATCGCCTGTGGATGCAGAGCTGTCAGTGCCTGTAGATGTGGAAGAAGAGCTTCCGCATCCTGCCAGGGCAGTTGCTGCCAAAACAGCAGACAGACCGAGTGCTGCAATGCGTTTCATGTTTTTCATACCATTGTCCTCACTTTCTCTTTTTCTTCTTTTTCTGAAGATATGCAAATCCCCCGTTTTGGGGGCGATTGCCGTGTTTTGCGGCAGGCCGTGTCTATTTGCGACAACAGAATGTCCGCGTAGGGTGTACTCTGTTGTTGTAGAAAAAAGCGGACTGTGCCCTTTCGTTTCTTGTGATGTGAAAGAACATAGCCCGCTTTGGCCTCGAAAATAACTATATAACGATTTATCAGGCAGAAATGGTGTAAGTCTGTTTTTCCAGGTTGACTGTAACCTTCGTGCCGTCTGCAAATACGGATTCCTGAATTTTCCAGTTGTCCGGATCAAAGCGGTGGGATAAAAGCTCGCATTTTGCAACCTTGCTGTGGAGATCGGATACGACCTGGCAGCGTGCAATCAGTTCCGGCATATGAGCTTCATCCTGGGCGAATGCGCCGTCCGTATTGGGGTAAGCGCCATCGCGGAGCAGGTAAGGAGCACCGCCGTTAATGAGAGCATACAGCATATAATCTTCTGCGCCCTCCGGCCGGTCCATCATCCAGGGCTGGATTACGCAGTCGTGATAAACGAGGTTAAACAGCGGAACCGGGATGCCGTCCTTGGGGGTTCCAGGCTTTTTCAGCATAAAGGAGTACGGGGCGTAGTGACAAAATACCAGGCTCTGGATTGCCCAGTCGCTGACTTCTTCCGAGCTGGATAAGATGCCCTGCGAAAGCAGCCAGGAGAAGCACTGTCCGCGGTATTCGTAGCAGTCGCAGCGTGTCATGCGATGCTCTGGATTGCTGCATTCATCGCCCTCATTGCAGGTAAAGACGTCTAAGTAAGCGCCGTCTAAGGAAATACCGTTCTGGGCGATTTTGGAAAAGTTCCGCTTTACATAGTAGGGAGCCTGGGAGGCACACAGATAAGACTGCGGTCCGCCAGCCCAACGGCTGTGCCTCGGAATCGTGCCGTCTGTTAAACGGCAGGCGTAATTTTCATCAAAACTGGGAGCTGCCTCGTAGAAGTCGCGGTACTGATCGTGAATTCCGAACATGTAACCGAACTCGTGCATCGTATCGGCAAGCTCTTTCATCCCTTCCCAGCCGCCTGCTTCTTTACATGCAGGGGAATAATCGGGATGCTGATTGTCATATCCGGGCTGTGCCCAGCCGTCCAGATGCAGATAAAGCTTGTCAACGCCGAGTGCGTGAATCTGGCGGATCTGCTCTGTTCTGACGGAAAAAGGCGTCAGGTGGTTATTTTTGTCCGGATTGGCGGGATCGTAAAAATCGGATTCCGGCTGTACGACTGTCTTAATGCCGGTGTGCATAAATTTGCATCCGATCAGATCGTTTACGGAAGGGTTCTGTGCAGCTTTTTCAGCGAGCGTGCGCAGATGTCCTTTTTCTCTGACATAACGGCGATATACTTTACAGAGATCGTTGTAATCGCAGTCAGAAAGGAAGGTATAACGAAGAACACGGCGGTAATCCATTTTGCCAAGGCTGGGTTCGTAGTAAACGCTTACATGGGTGTAAGGACCGTTTGCCGGATGGTCTGCCGTATAGCCGGCATTCCAGGGCGTTTCGCAGATCGCGATGTAACCGTCGCGGTCCTTTACCTGACCGAACCACGGCATGTAGCCGCCGGAGGTTTCGAAAAATCCGTTGAACGGAAGCGGGGAGAGCGGTGTCTCCCAGGTGTTGGGCACTAATAATCCCTGACCGGTTGTCAGAACGGTATACCAGTTTTTGGAAGGCGTTTCAAAGGAAAATTCACCGGGCCAGAAAACCTTTTCCACACAAAGACCGTCCTCAGTGACCGGAATCCATTCGAAACGGACATCTTCGGTCGTCTGTTCTATCCAGATCAGAGTTTCAAATGTATAAGGAGTGCCGCAAAAACCGGAAAAGGTGCTGCGGATACCGGTACCGACGCCTGTTTTAAAAAGTTCGTGGGAAACAGAAGCGGCAGAGGTGAAAGGAAAGGTTCCCTCCTTGCACTGCAGGGTGGGGATAAATCCATCCCGTGTGGACCATTCTGCGTTCCCGCGGGTAACGGTAACCGAAAGCGTTTCTTCATTTAATAAAACAGTAAGCTCTCCGGCAGAAATTGTTTTCATAAAGCAACTGCTCCTTTAACACGTTCGCACATTCCTGTAATAAAGCGATCGTATATTGATGTATAAAAATACACGATACGGCTGGCATTATTATATTTCATATGAAATGGGTTGTGTTGACTTTTTGCGCAGCATTGTTGTACAATCCGACAACTTTTGATAAAATGGGCGCAGAAAAAAGGACAGGATGAGAGCTATAGATGGCGGCAGACAGATGGAGATGATGAGCAAATGACATACGTGAAAACACAGCTGAAACGGGAAATTACGATCCCTGCGATTATTACAATACATTATTTTGAATATATGAAGGATTTCGCTTTTAAGGGAGAAAGTCATGATTTCTGGGAATTTTTATATGTAGATAAAGGAAATATTCTTGTACGCGCAGGAGATCGGGAGCTGCAGATGGGAGCCGGGGATATCGTGTTCCATGAGCCAAACGAATTTCATGCGTTTCGGGCGGTTGGAAAGTCGGCGATCAATCTGGTAGCGGTTTCTTTTGTGTCGGACAGCCCGGGAGTAGATTTTTTCCGAAAAAAAGTATTTACTTTAAATGAGAAGGAACGCCTGATTTTATCTGCGCTGGTCAGTGCTGCCAGAGAGGCGCTCAGCACACCGATCAATATTCCCTGGATCGAGCAGGTAGGACTTCGGGAGGATGCGCCCTACGGAGCGCAGCAGATGATTTTGCTGAATTTGGAGCTGTTTTTGCTGACGCTGCGTAGGGAGCAGGAAGAAAAGGCGGACGATTCCAAACGGTTTGAGCTGACGGAAGAGACAACACATCTGAAAAGTTCCCGACTGATTCAGGTCGTCCATTATATGCAGGAGCATGTTCAGGAGCAGCTCGATATGAATACGCTTTGTGATGTTTTTTATATGAGCCGGTCTGCACTGCAGCATCTTTTCCATAAGGAGTTCGGATGCGGACCGATGGAATATTTCAACAGAATGAAGATCCGGCGCGCGCGGGAAATGATGCGGGAAGAAAATTGCAACATCACAGAAATTGCTGCCCGTCTGTCCTATGGGTCGGTACAGTATTTTTCCAGACAGTTTAAAAAAGAAATGGGAATGTCGCCGATGGAGTATTTGTCGTCCGTCAAGGGGATTGCACAGGTGCTGAAACAATAGAATCAGTGCAATCTGTACAAAATATATAAGATCTTAAAAAACAAACATGCAATCTGAATAAATTGATATTGCCCCATGGCATGCCTCGTGGTAAGATACAACCATAGCAGCCGGAAACGTTTCCGGAAGCGTTCCCGGAAACAGTCCCGGGACAACAACAGACAGGAATTGCGCGAAGAAAAGCGCCTGTCACCAATAAAAAAGAGAGGTAAAGATATGAAAAAGAAACTGATCAGTGTATTACTGAGTGCAGCAATGGCAACAACGATGCTTGCAGGCTGCGGAAGCACTGCCGCAGATACCGGAGCTGCTCCGGCAGAAACGAAAGCAACTGAGGAAAAGACCGAAGCTGCAGATACCGAGGCAGAGGCTGATACAGAAGAGGCTGCTGCTACAGGCGAAGGCAAGGTTTATTACTTAAACTTCAAACCCGAGCAGGCAGATGACTGGGTAGCTCTTGCAGCAGATTACACCGCGGAAACCGGCGTACCGGTAACTGTTGTAACCGCAGCAAGCGGAACCTATGAATCTACTCTGAAGTCCGAAATGGCAAAGACAGAAGCACCTACCCTGTTTCAGGTAAATGGTCCTGTTGGTCTGGCTTCCTGGAAGGATTATTGCTATGACTTAAAGGACAGCGAGGTTTATAAGAACGTACAGTCCGACGATTATGTGTTAAAGGATGGCGACGCTGTTCAGGGTATTGCATATGTAATTGAAACATATGGTCTGATCTACAACAAGGCACTGTTAAATGACTATTTTGCATTGGACGATGCAGAGATCAAATCCATCGATGAGCTGAACAACTTCGAAGCACTGAAAAAAGTTGCAGATGGCATTCAGGCTCACAAGGATGACCTTGGCGTAGAAGGCGCATTCGCTTCGACCGGTTTTGATTCCTCCTCTGACTGGAGATTTAAGACACATCTGGCAAACCTGCCTCTGTACTATGAATATAAGGCAGACGGAATTACTTCTTCTCCTGCTATTAAGGGAACCTATCTGGACAACTACAAACAGATCTTTGATCTTTACATCACAGATTCTACCTGTGATCCGGCTCTGCTGTCCGGTAAGACTGGTGAAGATGCTGCCAGCGAATTTGCACTTGGCGAAGCTGTCTTCTATCAGAATGGTACCTGGGCTTACAACGACATCAAGGATAACGAAGTAGCAGATGAAGATCTTGGCATGCTTCCTATCTACATTGGCGCAGAAGGCGAAGAAAATCAGGGCCTGTGCACCGGTTCCGAGAACTACTGGTGTGTAAACAAGAATGCAGATCCTGCTGATATCCAGGCAACTCTGGACTTCATGGAATGGGTTGTAACCAGCGATACCGGCCGTGACGCTCTGGCAAACACCATGGGCTTTGTAACACCTTTCAAGACCTTTGAAGATGGCTATCAGTCCACGAACCCGCTGGTACTTGCAAATGACGAGTACACCAAAGCTGGTAAGACACCTGTATCATGGAACTTCACCACAATGCCTTCTGAAGAGTGGAAAAACGGCGTCGGCAGCGCACTGCTTGAGTATGCTCAGGGCACCGGTGACTGGGATGCAGTTGTAACCGCATTCGTAGATGGCTGGAAGACAGAGTATGACGCAGCACATGCTGAATAATTCAGCTGCATGAGAGTCCTGCACTTAAGATCGGTATGCAGGCAAACAAAGAGGATCATAATCAGAGGGCGGGCTATGTGCCCGCCCTTTCCCTTTAACGCACAGGGGTTTTGCTTTACGTGCGGTAATTACAGATTTTTTGAAACAATGCCGCCTGTGCGGATGCAGAGAACACGAAAGCGGCAGAATGAGAGGAAATTATGGAGAAAGCAATCAGACGGTATTGGCCGATTTTTGTACTGCCCACATTTCTTGCATTTATCCTTGGATTTATTGCGCCTTTTGTGATGGGTGTATATCTGTCCTTCTGCAAGTTCACGACGGTAACAGATGCAAAGTTTATCGGTTTTTCAAACTATCTTAAAATTTTCACGGATGCTTCATTTGTACACGCCCTGTGGTATACGGCGCTGTTCACAATTGTGACGGTTGTGCTGATCAATGTGCTTGCATTTGCGGTAGCGCTGCTTTTGACAAAGGGATTTAAGGGGACAAATATCTTCCGGACAGTATTTTTTATGCCGAACCTGATCGGCGGTATTATCCTGGGCTATATCTGGCAGCTTCTGTTAAATGGTGTGCTGCTGTACATGAATCGGACACTGACCTATTCCTCCGTCTATGGCTTCTGGGGATTGGTTATCCTGATGTGCTGGCAGCAGATCGGCTATATGATGATCATTTACATTGCCGGAATCCAGAATATTCCGGGAGATCTGATCGAGGCTGCAAAGATTGACGGTGCGACTTCCAGACAGATTTTGAAAAACGTGACAATTCCGATGGTAATGCCCTCCATTACGATCTGTACCTTCCTGACTCTGACCAATTCGTTTAAGCTGTTCGACCAGAACCTGGCGCTGACAAACGGCGAGCCCTCCAACATGTCCGAGCTGCTGGCGCTGAATATTTTCCGTACATTTTATGGACGTACTGGCTGGGAGGGCGTCGGTCAGGCGAAAGCGGTCGTATTCTTCCTGCTGGTAGCAGCGATTGCATTGACGCAGAACTGGCTGACACGTAGAAAGGAGGTACAGCAGTAATGAATGTGAGAAAAGCAAAGCATGGCTGGATCTTTACGCTGGTCTTTACCCTGATTTCCATTGCCTATGTATTTCCGATTGCGCTGGTTGTGATCAACTCTTTTAAAAAGAAGGCCTACATCAGTAAGAAACCCTTTGCCATTCCGACGGACAAGATGTTTGTCGGCATCGAAAACTATATCAAGGGAATCCAGAGAACCGGCTTTATTGATGCATTCTTTACCTCCCTGTTTATTACGGTGCTGTCGGTTGCCGTGATCATTCTGTGTACCTCCATGTGCGCGTGGTATATCAGCCGTGTAAAGAATCGTTTTACAACTGCACTGTATTATCTGTGTCTGTTTTCGATGATTGTTCCGTTCCAGATGGTAATGTTTACCTTGTCCAAGATTGCGGATATGCTGAAATTAAATAATCCGCTCGGTATCGTCATTGTATATCTGGGATTTGGCGCAGGACTTTCCGTCTTTATGTTCTGCGGTTTTGTAAAGAGCATCCCTCTGGAAATTGAAGAGGCTGCAATGATCGATGGCTGTACGCCGCTGCAGACCTTTTTCGGAATTGTTATGCCCATCATGAAGCCAACCTGTATTACGGTTGCGATCCTGCAGACGATGTGGATCTGGAATGACTATCTGCTTCCGTATCTGGTGCTGGATATGACAAAGTATAAAACGATTCCTATCGCAGTTCAGTATCTGAAGGGCGGATATGGCTCTGTCGACATGGGTGCGATGATGGGCGTCCTGGTGCTTGCCATCATTCCGATCATTGTATTTTATCTGGCATGCCAGAAGTACATCATCGAGGGCGTTGTAGCAGGCGCTGTAAAAGGATGAGTTGCGTACCGGAATAAAAAATACATAATCAGAAAAAGAATAAAGCCGTTCGGCTACTGCAAACAGCCGGGCGGCTTTTTGCAATTTTGGGGATTATTTTGGGATTGTTTTGACTTTGCAGGGGGTTTCCTATAAAATGTCGGAGGAAACGCAAAACTTTGAAAATTGCGGTCGAAACAAGAAGTATGATAGGGCAGAGAAGCAATGGAACAGGAAAACAGAGAGATGGAAGAGATCACAATTAAAGATATTGCACGGATGTGCGGCGTCGGAGTGAGCACGGTATCCCGGGCGATCAATAACCATCCGGATATCAATCCTGAAACGAAACAGAAGGTAATGGGCATCATTCAGAAGTATGGGTATATTCCGAATAACAGTGCGCGGTATCTGAAGCGGACGGACGGAAAGTGTATCGCTGTGCTTGTGAAGGGATTAACAAACCCGTTTTTTGCCGGAGCGATCAAGATCATGGAGGATGAGATCAAAAAGAAAAAGTATTCCATGGTGATCCGGCATGTGGAATCGGATGAGGATGAGGTCGATGTGGCACTGGAGCTGGTAAAGGAAAAACGTCTGGCGGGTCTGATCTTTCTGGGGGGACATTTTGTCCATTCGGAAGAAAAGCTGAGCAAGCTGCGGATACCGTTTATCCTCTCAACAGTCGGTGAAGGACCGGACGGAATCCGGCACTACAATTACTCCACTCTGTCTGTTGACGATGAAAAAGAAGGATATCGGATGACAGATTATCTGATCCGGCTGGGACATCGCAAGATTGCGGTGCTCGCTGCGGGAAAAGAAGATGTCAGCATCGGCCGTATGCGTCTGATGGGATATTTGCGGGCGCTTCAGGAGTGGGGGATTGAGCCGGATGAGGGGCTGATCTGCCATATGAATCCGAATCTTCCGTCCTACAGTATGGAAAACGGTTATGTTCTGACCAGACAGCTGTTGGATGAAGGAAAAGAGTTTACGGCAGTGTTTGCTTTTTCCGATACGATGGCGGTGGGAGCCTGCCGGGCGATCGCAGAAGCAGGGAAACGGATTCCACAGGACTATTCCGTTGCAGGCTTTGACGGAATCGAGCTGTGCAGCTATTACAATCCGACCCTGACGACGATCCGCCAGCCGATCCGGGAAATCGCAGAAGAATCTGTTCGTCATCTGTTTGATCTGCTGGATGGTAAAAGCAGCCATCAGCATAAGATTTTTCCGGGAGAATTGCTGGAACAGGAATCGACGCGGGCGCTGTAAGGGATCTGAACTCTGGGAATATACTACAGTTCACACGCACCATTCGCAAACGAGTGAACTGTAACGGGAATATGTTACCGGTTGATATTTTACGAAAAAATATTTATAATACTAATGGGAGAGTGATATTCCTGATTTGAAATGGAGTGTAGAGACAGAAAATGGCAACCTTAAAGGATATCGCCCAGAGGGCGGGCGTAACGGCAACAACAGTATCCCGTGTGCTCAACAACCGGGGATACATCAGCGAGGGGACGCGGAAAAAGGTATATGCGGCGATGGAAGAAATGCACTATCAGCCAAACGAACTGGCACGTGCATTTTCCAAACAGTATACCAATACGATCGGACTGATCGTGCCGCATATTTCACATCCTTTTTTTACAAAAGTGATCAGTAATATAGAATCCTCAGCAGCGGAAAAAGGCTTTAAGCTGCTTTTATGCAATTCAAAGGAGCAGCCGGAAAAAGAACAGGATTATCTGGATATGTGCATGTCAAATCGTGTGGCGGGCATTGTACTGTGCAGCAAATATGTTCAGACACGGGAATTTCGCAAAATGAACATCCCGGTTGTGAATCTGGAGCGGGGAGAGGATGATGATACGATTTCCGTACAGTGTGACAACTATCAGGGCGGCAAGCTGGCAGCAGAGCATTTGATCGAATGCGGCTGCAAGAACCTTTTGCATTTCGGCGGTGTCGCCGGTAAGGACATGCCTGCGGACCGGCGTGCGGATGGATTTTCTGACATCTGCAAAAGGGCGGGAATTCCGTACCGGATACTGGTGAGCGACAGACTGCTGTACGGCTCCATGCATTATGAAGACTTTATCCGCAGGGCACTGCAGGAGTTTCCGGACGTGGATGGAATTTTTGCCAGCAGTGATCTGATCGCCTCTCAGGTAATCCAGGTCGGTGCACAGATGGGCAAACGGGTGCCGGAGGATATCCAGCTGGTCGGCTTCGACGATGTGATGATATCGACGGTAACAACACCCCAGATCACGACGATCCATCAGCCCGTGGAGGAAATGGCAGAATTGTGTGTGGAGTATATTACGAAAAGCCTGAAGAATGAACCTGTTCCCCAGAAAATTGTATTGCCGGTACGGCTGGTGCAGCGCGGAACCACGGTTTTGAAGACGGAAATATAGAAGGAACTGGTATGAGAAACGCCGGAGCGTAAAAGCTCCGGCGTTTTAACGTTCCGGGGCCCCTGGTGTTGATACCTGCAGGATTGTTCCGTGCTGCGCACTCCCACAATCCTGCCCGATAGTCGCATATCATATGTCATCGGTAACACAATATGTATTGCGGAAACATATTTGATATACCATATAATGAGAAAAGTAACATAAAAAGACTCGAATTGGTGCTTTTGCGTGGTCAATAATCGAGATGGATTTCGTGAAACTGTACAAATATTGCATTTTAAATTTGTAAAAAGGGACAAAAGTATAAAAGATGCACATGTTACCGGTTGACATACATATGGGACGGTGCTATGATGACCTCATCAGGAAACAAGAGCTCAGTTCACTAGGCAAGAGCTCTAAAAGGATTCAAGGATGCGGCGGTTTTGCAGGACAACTTCTACAAACCATAGCTTCTCAGAATCCATAAAGAAACAAGGAGGATTATGAAATGAAAGGTAAAAAATGGTTATCCCTCGCACTGGCAGGCATGCTGGCAGTGAGCGCACTGGCAGGCTGCGGAAGCTCCTCTTCCAGCACAGGCAGCGCAGACACAGCTTCCACCTCTACAGGTTCCGCTGATTACGACCTGTACATCTTTAACAACAAGGGTGAGAACGCAGACGCTATGGCAGCTGCAGCAAAGGCTTTCGGCGAGGAAAAGGGTGTTACAGTTAAAGTATTCTCCCTGGGTTCCGGTGTTAACAGTGATGACACACTTCGTACCGAAATGAACTCCAAGAACAAGCCGGCGATCTTCTCCTGCATGAACTCCGAATCTCTGGTTGAATGGACAGAGGGCGGATTTGCAATGGATCTTTCCAAGGCAACCAATGAAGAGTTCAAGCAGCTGGTAGCTGATATCCCGGAGAACTTCAACCTGACAGATGGCACTGCAAATTATGGTATTCCTTATAACGTAGAAGGCTATGGCTACATCGTAGATAAAGAGATGCTGGCAGCTCTGTTTGGTGAAGATCAGGTAGACGCTTTCCTTGAAGCATTCAAGACAGCAACCTATGACGAGTTTGAGCAGATGGTTCTGACACTGCAGAGCTACATCAAAGAAGGCACAGCAGGTTCCGTTACTTTAAGTGGTCAGGAATTCGCACTGGCAGCAGAGAAGACCGGCAAGGCAGCTACTCTGGAAGGTGTATTCTCTGTAGCAGGCTCCGAAAAATGGACCTATGGTGACCACTTCGTAAACATCGCAGTAGATGCGATCTTCCCGGATTCCAAGGCAGCCGGCGAAGCTACTCTGGAACAGCTGCAGGCTGGCAAGGGTGCATTCGAAGCTTATGCAAAGGCTCTGGATTTAAAGACCGCCAATGCAACAACCCCCAGAGGACCGGAACTGATCAATGCAACTACCAATGGCTATGATCCTTCTGTTGCAACCTTCGCAAACAGCAAGGCAATCTTCTTAAAGCAGGGCAACTGGGCATACGAGAACATCAAGAAAGCAAATGCTGACATCGTTGATACCCTGACCTTCCTGCCCATCAAGATGCCCTTCACACAGGATGACATCAAGGTAGAAGGCCTGACAGTTGAGCATATGCTTGAGTCCATTCCGGTATTCGTACCGAACTACTACTGCATCAACGACAAGGTTTCCGATGAAGAAAAAGAACTGGCAGAAGAGTTCCTTGTATGGCTGAACACCTCTGAAGCAGGTCAGAAGTTCGTTGTGGAAGAAATGTCCTTCATCCCTTACAACGCTGATCCTGCAACAACCTCCGCTGGCTACAGCCTGGGTGATTCCATTATCTCCTACATGGCTGCGGATAAGACTCTGACCAACGCTTACGCAGGCGCTCCTAAGGGCTGGGCTACCGATAACTTCGGTCTGCAGATGATGGAGAACTATGTAAATACTGCAGAATGGCCTGACACTGCTTACAGCGATATCGCAGATTATGCCATCAGCAGCTGGGCTGAAATGGCTGGCTTGGAATAATCTCGACCGAGCCATATAAAAAGTGACAGAACGAAACAGAATTTTGTAAAACAGGATTTTCCGGCTGCCGCAAACATGTGACATGGGCTGCGGCAGCCTCCTCTTTCCGGCAAAGCCGGAAAAAGACAGGGGAAAAGAAAAGACAAGGAGAGACGTAATGGACAGATATTATAAAAAAAGATTTGTACCGTTAGCGCTTCCGGCCCTGATTTTGTTTGTTATGGTAATTGTGATCCCGTTCATCATGGGTGTCATTTATTCCTTTACAGCCTGGAGAGGTACCTACTTTGCAGGCGGTGATCATTTCTGGGAAGCGTTTGTTGGCTTCGACAACTATGTTAAGGCATTTAAAACCAAAAAATTCCTTGATGCGTTTGTATATACCATTAAGGTAACGCTTGTGGCAGTTGTAGCGATCAACGTGGTATCCCTTGCAATGGCGCTTCTGGCAACCAGCCTGAACAAAGGCGCTGCGGCATACCGCACGATCTACTTTCTGCCCAACCTGCTGGGCGGCCTGGCACTGGGCTATATCTGGCAGTTCATTTTTGAAATCGTTTTCTCCAAGATTCTGTTCGGGGAAGACGGAATCATTTCCATTCCTGCGCTGTGCAACATGACGCAGAACAACACCAAGGCGCTGTTTGCCCTGGTAATGCTGATCACATGGCAGATGGCCGGTTATATGATGATCATCTATACCACCGGTTTGAATAATATTCCGAAGGATCTGTCGGAAGCGGCGGCGATTGATGGAGCAGGTACCTGGCAGAGATTTAAGAGCATCACGGTTCCGATGCTGATGCCATCCTTTACTATCGTATTTTTCCTGACACTGTCCAAATGCTTCATGCTGTTGGATCAGAACGTAGCGTTGACAGACGGTAACTTCAGTACCAGAATGCTGGCGATGCAGATCCTGTATACAACCCGTGACGGTTCTCCCCCGGACTACGGTCTTGCGCAGGCACAGGCTGTTATCTTCTTCGTACTGATCGCAGCTGTAACCCTGGTTCAGGTTTCCATTACATCTAAGAAGGAGGTGGAGCTGTAATGAGCATGCAGGGACGTCATAAAACAGGTCAGGCCTTGATGCACGTGATTTTGGCCCTCGTTGCAATTTATACACTGGCTCCGCTGGTTTTCCTGATCTTCAATTCCTTCAAATCCAATAATGAGATCGTGGATTCGCCGGTCAGCGCACCTTCTTCCTGGAGCTTTCAGTATATTGTCAGTGCGGCGCAGCAGATCCATTTCTTCCGCGCCATCTGGATCACCTTTGTGATCACCTTCATTTCTGTGCTGCTTCTGGTTATGATTTCTTCTCTGGCGGCATGGGTAATGGTAAGAAGCAAGAGCATCCTCGGTACTGTACTTTATCTTGGATTTACCGCAGCAATGCTGATCCCCTTCCAGTCTTTGATGTATCCTTTGCTGGATTTCTTTGAGAAAATGGGGCTCAAGAACATTCCCGGACTGATCTTCATGTACGGTGGGTTTGGACTGAGCATGTCAGTATTTTTGTATCATGGCTTTATCAAGAGCGTTCCCCAGTCTCTGGAGGAAGCGGCGATCATTGACGGAGCTAATATTTTTCAGATGTTCTTTAAAGTAGTATTCCCGCTGTTAAAGGGAACTACAGTTACTGTTATCGTATTAAACGGTATGTGGATCTGGAACGACTATCTGCTTCCTTTCCTGGTAATCGGTAACAGCGACGGCGTGAAAACCCTGACACTGGAGTTATACTTCGCCAAGCTGACATCAGGTCAGTACGGTAACCCGTGGGAGCTGATCTTTCCTGCTGTACTGGTAACGATCATCCCGATTGTCATCCTTTATATTTTCCTGCAGAAGTATATCGTGGCAGGTGTGGCAGAAGGTGCCGTTAAGATGTAAACAGACTGGCAGTGCGGATGATGAGAAAATCTCATAGCTGCCGTGTGTCTGCCGGCAATTGCGAAAACCCGCCTTGTGCGGGTTTTCGTTGTATTAGGAAAGCAGTAAGGCAGCAGGCTTTCAGCCGATTTTTCAAAAATTGTATTTTGATTTTATCAGAGAAAGGAGATTTTGCTCATGGAAAAAGAAAAGTGGTGGAAAAAGGCAGTCGTCTATCAGATTTATCCCCGCAGCTTTTATGATGCGAATGGGGATGGGATCGGCGATCTGCGCGGCATTATTGAAAAATTGGACTATATCCGTGACCTCGGGGCAAATGTGATCTGGCTCTGTCCGGTTTATAAATCCCCGATGGACGATAACGGTTACGATATTGCAGATTATTATCATATAGATGAAACCTTTGGAACGGACGAGGACATGGATGAGCTGATCGCAGAAGCGAAAAAACGCGGCATCCGCATCATCATGGATCTGGTGGTTAATCACTGCTCCGACGAGCATGAGTGGTTTCAAAAAGCAAAAGCAGATCCGGAAGGACCTTACGGCAAGTATTTTTATATCAAAAAAGGAATCGACGGCAAAGCACCGAACAACTGGAGGTCCATCTTCGGCGGAAGCGCGTGGGAGCCGATCGAGGGAACGGACTATTACTACCTGCACATTTTTACGAAGAAACAGCCCGATTTAAACTGGGAAAATAAAGAGCTGCGGGAAGAAATCTATAAGATGGTCAACTGGTGGCTGGATAAGGGCATCGGGGGCTTCCGGCTGGATGCCATCACCTATTTGAAAAAAGAAGCGGGATTGCCCTCTTATCCTGCAGACGGAGAGGATGGTCTGGTATCCGTTGCGCACGGCGCACTAAGTCAGCCCGGAATCGAAGCGCTGCTGCGGGAGTTCAGAGACCGGACATACGGAAGAAGAGAGACACTGACAGTCGGCGAGACAGCCGGTCTGACTCCGGAGACACTGCTTTCGTTTATTTCCTTAAAAGACGGCGTCTTTTCCATGGTGTTTGAGTTCTCCTGGTGCCAGCTGGAATTAAAGAAACCGAACTATTTCTGGTATGATCGACAGAACTGGACGCCGGAGGATCTGAAAAAAGAGCTGTTTTCCAGTCATGAGATGGCAGGAGACAGGGGATGGTTTGGTGTTTGCACGGAAAATCACGATCAGCCCAGAACGATCGACCATTATCTGCCCCAGGAGGGAAGAAATTATTATGGGGCAACGATGCTCGCATCGATGTATCTGCTGCTGCGGGGCACGCCGTATGTCTATCAGGGGCAGGAAATCGGCATGAGAAATTGTGCGTATGCGTCGATGGACGATTACAATGATGTATCTACCCACAATCAATATCACCGTGCACTGGCAGATGGATTTTCACCGGAGGAAGCGTTGCGTCTGGTTCAGCTGGAAAGCCGGGACAATGCGCGGACGCCGTTTCAGTGGGATGATACAGAAAATGCCGGATTCACAACAGGAAAACCCTGGTTAAAGGTAAATCCCAACTATACGGAACTGAACGCGGCACAGGAAGAGAGAGACGAGAATTCCGTGCTTGCATGGTATAAGAAGATGATCGGGCTGCGCCTGCACTCCCAGTGGTCAGAGCTGATCAGCGAAGGAACCTTTGCACCGGCTTACCGGGAGGAGAAAAATCTAATCGCATATCGAAGAAGCTTTGAAGGCAAAACGTTGCTCGTACTGTGCAACATGCAGCCGGAAGAACGCGAATTGACTCTGGTGGCTGCGCCCGGACAGGTGATTGCAGACAACTATAAGGAAGCTGTTTTTGCAGAGAATACCGTGCGGCTGCGTCCGTATGAGGTGCTGATCGCAGAAGAAGCATAACAGAAGGAGCCGGTACAGCGGCAGAAGGTGAGGAACTTATGCAGAGAAAAAATAATATCGTCCTGCGGCTACACAGACAGAGAAGACCGGAGCAGGTGCTTTTGCCCCTTGTCCGGGAAGAGAATGGAGAAGCTCTGCGGATTATTCTGGAAAAGCAGGATAACGTGACAGCGGAGTTTACCCAGAGAATAGAAAAAAGAGTCAGATCCGGCTGGCTGAAGCTGGAAATTGAGCAGGACGGCTGCAGGAGAAGCGATAATCTGGAGGAAGAGCTCCCGGTTATTTTGGAAGTGGAAACGGAGATCCGGCCGGAGGCGATGACCGCCATGTATCTTTTAAACGACTGGTGGACAAGACCGGCGTTTATCAAAGACTTTTCGGAAATTCCGGAGCTGACGCAGGCGATTTACGGAAAGCTGAGAAACGGATACTTTTTCCTGCTTCCAATGCCGGGAAAGCAGTTCAAGGCGCAGGTGAAGCCTGGAAGAGAGAATACGCTTATTTTCGGAATGAGCGCCTGCAAGGGCGGAATCAGCAAACTGGACGAGCCTGTTTATGTATATGCGGAGGCAGACAGCCTGCAGGAGGCGGTTCATGCGTGTATGGCCTGGGCGGCAGAGTACCACGGAATCCGTCTGCGAGAGGAACGGAATATCCCGGAGATGCTGAAATATCTCGGCTGGTGCAGCTGGGATGCATTTTACACGGAGATCAGTGAAGAAAAGGTGCGCGCAAAGGGCAGAGAATTTGCGGAAAAAAATGTGCCGGTGCGCTGGATGCTGATGGATGACGGATGGCTGTCGGTGCATGGAGACGCGTTCTATGATTTTGCACCTGAAAAAGAAAAGTTCCCCAACGGATTCGCCCAGATGATCCGTGATATAAAGCAGGATACACAGGTGGACTGGTTTGGTGTCTGGCACGCGCTTGGCGGTTACTGGGGCGGAATCGAGCCGGGAAGTGACCTTGCCGCAAAGGAGCAGGAGCATTTATATCAAAATGCACCCGGGAAGCTGATCCCCTGGCCGGATGCAGCCAAAGGCTACGGCTTTTATCGGGACTGGTATGAATATCTGAAGCGGGAGGGCATCAGCTTTTCCAAGGTGGACGGACAGAGCGCCGTGCATAATTATTTTGAAAATGATCTTCCGCTGATGACAGCGACGCGGGGAATGCACGGAGCGCTGGAAGGCGCAGCAGCGTACTTTGACGGTGCGGTGATTAACTGTATGGGAATGGCGGCAGAAAACATGTTTTCCCGTCCCCAGACAGCGGTTGCACGAAACAGTGATGATTTTGTCCCGAAACGGGAGGATGGATTTGCAGAGCATCTGCTGCAGAATGCATACAATACACCCTATCAGGGCGAGCTGTATGTATGCGACTGGGATATGTTCTGGACAAGCCATGAGGATGGTCTGCGCCACAGCCTGCTGCGTGCGATCAGCGGAGGACCGGTGTATTTCAGCGACCGGATAGGAGAAACAGCCCCGGAGGTTGCAGCGCCTCTCTGCTATGCGGACGGAAGGCTGCCGCAGCTTTTACGGGCGGCAAGACCGACTCAGGATTGTATGTTTCGCGATCCCAGAAAAGAGGGCGTGCTGAAGCTGACAAATGCCGGAGCATATGCAAATGGTAAGATCGGCGGAGTGATTGCCGTTTATAATCTGACCCATCAGGAGCAGACCTATCGGATCAGTGCATCGGATATTCCGGAGCTTTTCGGGAAAAACTGCTGGATCTATGACTGCCGCAATCAGGCTGCTGCAGCCTGCAGTGCAGAAGAAGGCAGGGAATACCGCCTTGCGGCAGGAGACTTTACCTGGTTCCTGCTTGTGGAGGATACAGAGGGGAAAACCTTTGTGGGACTTGTGGATAAATACATCAGCTTTGATGCGGTACTGTGGATGCATGAGATCGGCGGCAGGTTAATGGGAGAAATCCGTGGCGGAAAAACCGTCGGATTTTTGTCAAAAGAGCCTGTAAAGCGCGTGCTTTGCAACGGAGAAGACGTGACGGCACAGGTGGAGAAAAAAGATTGCCTGTACTTGCTTGAGTTAAACGGACAGAATGCGGTGGTTGAAGTGGAGTAAAAATCGCAGCGCTGCGCTGGCGGGGCGCTGTGGTGTCCGTACTCGAAATGGAAATAAAAGCTGCTGTGCCCGCCGCGCGGCAAAAGGAGAGGAAAGAACATGAAAACAACGCAGGAATATCAGAAAAGACTGCAGCGCCATTTTGACGAGCTCAAATGGCTGTACTGCGAATTATATCCGGGAAGAGAGGATATGTTTGACCAGCTGTGTAAGCAGATGGAAGCGTGGTATCAGGATCGTCCGGAATCAGAAAAGAAGCTGGACCGGGAGCGGGAACAGGAGCCTGCATGGTACAGCCGCCAGGATATGCTTGGCATGATGCTGTATATCGACGCTTTTGCCGGCAATTTGAAGGGTGTGAAGAAAAAGCTGCCTTACCTGGAAGCGTGCAATGTAAACTACCTGCATCTGATGCCGTTTCTGGATACCCCGAAGGGAAAAAGTGATGGAGGCTATGCGGTAGCAGATTACCGGAAGGTGCAGCCGGCCCTGGGTACGATGGAGGAGTTGGCTTCTCTGTGCAGCGCCTGCCATGAGAAAAAGATGAGCGTGTGCATGGACTTTGTAATGAACCACACATCTGAAGACCATGAGTGGGCAAAGCGCGCGCTGGCAGGGGAAAAGGAATATCAGGATCGGTATTTCTTCTATGATACACCCGACATTCCGCAGGAGTTTGAAAAAACCGTGCCCCAGGTATTTCCGACAACGGCACCCGGTAATTTTACCTGGCGGGATGAGTGCCAAAAATTTGTTATGACGTCCTTTTATCCCTATCAGTGGGACTTAAACTATTCCAACCCGGTGGTTTTTAACGAGATGGTCTATAATATGCTGTATCTGGTGAATCAGGGTATTGATATCGTCAGGATCGATGCGGTTCCCTATATCTGGAAGCAGCTGGGGACAGACTGCAGAAACCTGCCGCAGGTACACACCATTGTGCGCATGATCCGTATGATCACGGAAATCGTTTGCCCCGGCGTTGTGCTGCTGGGTGAGGTTGTTATGGAGCCTGCCAAGGTGGTTCCGTATTTCGGAACACTCGAAAAACCGGAATGCCATATGCTTTATAACGTAACAACGATGGCGTCAACCTGGCATACCGTTGCGACAAAGGAGGTTGCGCTGTTAAAACAGCAGATGGATGTGGTAAACAGTTTGCCGAAGGAATATGTTTTCCTGAATTATCTGCGCTGCCACGACGATATCGGCTGGGGATTGGACTATGATTTCTTAAAACCCTCCGGGATTCAGGAGATTCCGCATAAGAAGTATCTGAATGAATATTTCCGGGGCATGGCAGCAGGCAGCGATGCGCGGGGAGAGCTGTATAACGATGATCCTGTATTACAGGATGCGAGACTTTGCGGAACGACGGCCTCCCTGTGCGGTCTGGAGGCTTCGCTGCAGGCAAAGGATCCGGCGAGAATTGAGCGTGCCATTCAGAAAATTCTGATGCTCAATGCCTATCTGTTTATTCAGTCCGGCATTCCGGTGATATACAGCGGAGATGAGATCGGTCAGCTCAATGATTATTCCTATAAGGATGATCCGGATGCAGACCGTGCGGCGGATTCCCGTTATGTACACAGAGGACATTTCCGCTGGGAGCTGGAAAAGAAAAGAACGGAAAAGGGCACTGTCCAGAACCGGATTTTCGAGGGAATGCAGAAGATGGAAAAAGCCCGCTTTGCATGCGGCCCGTTTTCCGGCAAGGCTGCTGTATGGACCTATGACACCTATAACAGCCATGTGCTGTGCATCTGCAGACAGCTGAGAAACGAGATGGTTGTCGGCGTGTTCAACTTCTCGGATGAGCCCCAGACGGCATGGATCGACATGGGAGAAATGCCCTTTCAGGATCTGCTCGGAAAAGGAGAGTGTGTTCTGCGTAATGTCATCCTGCCCGGCAATGGCTACGGCTGGTATTATAAAACCTGGGAGGAGTAAGCCTTTCTGGTGCAGCGCAGCTCCAGCTGTTGCGGGAGCCGCGAAGGAAAAAAGACTCGGCAGCCGATGGTGTGGTGACGCACACTGCAGCCGGGCATATTGGCAGGAGGAAAGCAGCAATGGCGATAGAAGAATTACTTGGACAGCTAACTTTGGAAGAAAAATGCAGTCTGCTGTCAGGCTCTGCGTTCTGGTATACGCAGGCAGTCGAGCGCCTTGGCATCCGCAAACTGATGCTGACGGACGGACCGCACGGTCTGCGTAAGCAGGTAGAGAATGCAGATCATCTGGGCTTGAATAAAAGCGTTCCGGCAACCTGTTTTCCGCCGGCAGCAGCGCTGGCAGCTTCCTGGAATGAAGAGCTGATCTATAAGATGGGAGAAGCCCTCGGTATCGAATGCCGGGCGGAAAATGTAGATGTCTTATTGGGCCCGGGGGCGAATATCAAACGTTCGCCGCTGTGCGGACGGAACTTTGAATACTTTTCTGAAGATCCGTATCTGGCTTCCCGACTTGCAAAAGCACATATCACAGGGCTGCAGAGCAAGGGGGTCGGCGCTTCGATCAAGCATTTTGCGGCGAACAATCAGGAGACGAGGCGACTGACGGTCAATGCAAAGGTGGATGAACGGACACTTCGGGAGATTTATCTGGCAAGCTTTGAAACTGCGATCAAAGAAGGAAAGCCCTGGACGGTCATGTGTGCCTATAACCGGTTAAACGGTGAGTTTGGTTCGGAAAACAAGAAAGTATTGAATGATATTTTGCGGGATGAATGGGGCTATGAAGGTCTGGTCGTTACAGACTGGGGCGCGACGAACGATCGCGTCAAGGGACTGGAAGCAGGTCAGGATCTGGAAATGCCGTCTTCGGGAGGCGTCAATGACCGTGCGGTACTGGAAGCTGTGCGGGAAGGGAAAATTACCGAAGCACAGGTGGATGTTTCGGTTCGCCGTCTGCTTGAGCTGATCGCAAAGGCAGATGAAAAGCCGCCGGTGGAGCCGTTTGTTCCAAAAACCCATCATGAGCTGGCACAGAAGATCGCATCGGAATGTATTGTGCTTCTGAAAAATGAAGAACAGCAGCTTCCGCTTGCCAAAACGGAAAAAATAGCGCTGATCGGCGAGTTTGCGGTAAAGAGCAGGATTCAGGGCGGTGGAAGCTCCCATATCAACCCGACGTTTCTGGACACGCTGCTGGAGGAAATGCAAAAGCGCGGCGGCGATGCTGTTTTATATGAAAAAGGATTTTCTGTGGATGCGGAAAGTCTGGATGAAGCGGAACTGGAACGGGCGATTGCGGCAGCAAAGGCAGCAGACAAGGTTGTTTTATGCATGGGACTTCCGGAAAGCTATGAGACGGAGGGACTTGACCGTAAGCATCTGAATCTGCCCGGTGCACAGCTGGAAATGATCCGTGTGCTGAGACAGTATAATCCGAATCTGATCGTTGTATTGAACAATGGTGCTCCGGTGGTGATGCCGTTTGAAGACGATGTAAAAGCGATCGTAGAAGGCTACCTGCTGGGACAGGCGGGAAGCGGTGCCATGGCGTCGATCCTTTATGGAGAGGTAAATCCCAGCGGTAAGCTGGCAGAGACTTTCCCGATGCGTCTGGAGGATACTCCTGCATACCTGAATTTCCCGGGAGAGGGCTATCAGGTGGAATACCGGGAGGGTGTCTTTGTCGGATACCGCCATTATGATTCGAAAAAAATTCGTCCGCAGTTTGCATTTGGCGAGGGTTTGAGTTACACGACCTTTTCCTATGACAACATCGAAACGGATCAGGAGAGCATCTTGGATACCGACCAGCTGCGCGTTAAGGTGCGGGTGACCAATACCGGGAAACGTGCCGGAAAAGAGACGGTGCAGCTCTATGTTCACGACTGTCAGACGGAAATAATTCGTCCGGAGAAGGAACTGAAAGGCTTTGTAAAACTTTCTCTGGAGCCGGGAGAAACCAAAACCGCAGAGTTTTTGCTGAATAAAAGAAGTTTTGCCTACTACGATGTGGAGCAGAAGGATTTTCTGGTGCAGAGCGGGCAGTTCGAAATTTTAGTCGGTGCATCGAGCCGGGACATTCGCCTGCAAAAGACCGTTACAGTGACTTCGACAGCGAAGATCCGCAAGCATTTCCATGCCAATACAACCTTTGGTGAGTTGTATGCATATCTGCCGACCAGACCGATCGCAGAGGAAAGGATGGATTATTTTAAACGGGAGTCCGGTATTGATTTCGAGATGGGAGAAAATGCGGAGGACTTCGCATTCCGTGTGATCTGCGACTTTCCGCTGAAAACCCTCGTAACCTTTACAGAGGGACGCTACAGCAGAAAACAGCTGGCAGAGCTTCTGGAACAGGTCAATAAGATTGGCGAGGGCCAAGAAGAGTACGGAAAATGACTTGTATCTTTCCTGAAGGTTGTGCTATAATCATACAGTTACAAAAA
>ERZ1026856.353-NODE-353-length-30264-cov-10.888841_pt1 | contig 30264 bp, 28 predicted proteins | sample MGYA00380158_ERZ1026856 | MGnify/ENA primary metagenome ERZ1026856 (study PRJEB33269, sample SAMEA4719794) | human gut metagenome | biome: human-associated habitat; feature: organic feature; material: feces | place: Cameroon | collected 2013-10 ...
CTTTTTTTCTGTTTGCCATAATAAAAGGCCTCCTATGATTTTAATATTTTATCATAGAAGACCATTAGATTGTATAATTTACAGAATTTTTTTCACAGGCTCATCTGTTGTTATGAGATTCTTGATTGCAGTTCAGACGCAAAAGAATCAAAACTAATAGCATCCATAATAATACTACATAATTCTTTGACGAAGGAATCTTCCGATATATTACGTTTTTCTAAATTACTTAAGATTTTACGATATAATGCTTTTCCATTATTGTCATTATCTTGTACATAATCTACAAGGATATCATCTATTGATTCAACGTTAAAAAAAGTATCATTAATCTTTCTTTTGATATTTTTATGCGTCGAATCTGTACATACATTATAGAGATATTTTTCAATACTATTAATTGGTAAGAACATTTTTTGCAATCTTCCGTAATCTTTTTTTACCTTATCATTATCTTTAATATCACCATCAAGAATACTAAATAATTTGGTACCAATCCCAAATGTATTAGTAGCATACGACGTCATCTGCAATTTCAGAACATTTTCCCATCCGCCTACGGGAAGAACATTGATTAACTTTCCTGAATTGAGCGCTTTCTGTTGTATAACTTTTTCAACAACATATTTAGCAAGCAAATCTTCAACGAGAATAACACAATCAAATCCAGAATGCATATATATATCTCGAATTGCGTAACTCGGGTAACAAGGTGAGTAGAACTCAATTACATTTTTTTCATCGACCTCCATCATAAACAAATTATTAGGTGATATTTTGCGAATTACTTCTGGTGAATGTGAAGTCAATACTACAGTAAGATTATCATGTTCCTTAATGATATTATTTAACAAATCAATTAATCTTGATACTGCAACGGGATGAAGTGCTAATTCGATTTCATCAATCAGCATTAATACTGGTGCATTTGCAGGTAAACTTCTTCTAATTAACGCATTATAAATAAAATGTAATAAGGAAACCAATAGGCATTCGCCAGAACTCATTTTATATTGACTTATAAGATTACCCTTAATTTCTTGAAAATATGGGGTGTTTTTAAGATTAACTTTCTGAGCTATTTTTTTGTTTCTTATGCGTTTTAATGTTCTATAGTGATTCAAGTCACCGTGAAGAATAAAGCTCATCTTATTTTTTACATATAAATCCGCATCAACAATATCATCCAAAGAAATCATTGCATTTTTTACTAAGTCATCAACAATCAACGAATCATCAAATCTTGTTCCATAAAATAAACTTCCCTCATACATTCCATTAAAATGGATTCTCTGTTCTTTCCTGCAATTAGTATTCCATACACTATTATGTTTCCATTTCGTATGTTGCCCAGCATAATCAAATTCAACAAGAGAGTCCTCTCCATAATCAAGTTCACTTAGATTATTCAAACTTGACGAAAAAATACTTTGGGCAACGCAAGATAAAACGGTACTTTTTCCACATCCATTTGCGCCAACTAAACCATAAATACCTTTTTCAATAGGTAACACTAATTCACAGCTATTAATATTCTTAATATTTTTAATATGCACTCTTAAATCCATAACAAGCTCTCCTCTGTCTATATCAATTTATTATTGTTCTTAGTATTAAATTTATAATTCTATTCGATAAAAATCATGCACCACGGCTCTTGCGCCGAAGCCCTCTTTTTGTGCTGCTAGGCCGTCATTTAAATAGCGTCCTTCTTGCTCACAGGATATGCCAAAATCAAACCATGTTTTATCTTTGTAAACATCTGTAATCAGCCAATCCAGCAAGCAGTCCAAGGCGCCAGTTTCTTTCCCTTCATCCGAATTAGCCAAATACTGTGTATGTACTACGCCAGTCTGCAAAAAAAGAACTGTACCAGCTTCGATTCTGCCATTCTTCTCAGCTGTGTATAATTTGATATTATTGGGAAATTTCTCTGCCAATAATATCAACTCATTAGCATTATGTACAGGATGTGTGCCATGATATTTCATCAGAATTTTGTCCAATAAAGCGATGTACTCACCATATTTGCTGCTTTCCTGTAAACTATATTGATGCTTATACCCCTTCTTTACCTCACTCTTGCGAGTATAACGATATGGCAATCTATCTGGCAGATAAATAGAAAATGACACATCTCTCCTATATAATTTTGCATTATTACGAAACAATGCATACAGGGCTTCATCAGATGGGTACTTATTGTATATAGCTGGCATACATTTATAAATAAACATTCTAACACCAGCATTTTTCAAAAACTGTTTTACATTAGCAAAAACCTCCAACATCTTAGTTGATGTCATTTTCCTATCGCAAACAAATCCTCCAAAGGTCAATCCCCCATGAGATGCAACCGTATCACCATCTATACTAGCGGGAAGCAATGCCATAATATTTCCCTTGTCGTTATAAACAATCAGAGAAAAATCCTGAAATCTATCACTATGATATTCCATATAGTCACGATAAAAGAAAAAATGTCCATTCTTTGAACATTTAACAAAATCATCCCATTCTAATTTGTTATTACTTTCATATTTTGTTACCTGCAAATACAACATCCCCAACCTTTATCTATACAAAAAATACTATATACGTCTTTCTATAACAATATCTTCTCGTCTATTTGCCATGGGCAAATTTTTATTCTGTGGTAATAGATATGTTTCATAACCAGCAGCACGATACCGTTGCATAATAGCAAAAACAATACTAGCAAAATATCTGCTCCACCTATATTAGCCTTGATAAATTCACTGTCTTCATCGTGAAAACCTATCTTTTCATGTCTGGAAAGAGTTTTCTCTGTTGCCAGCAATCTGCCTTTAGCACTTATAAATATAGCATGCTTATTTTAAGGATAATTTTTTATGCATTTCCTGAATCGCATATGTCAATGGGTCGTAAAAATTATATATTCCCTTGCCAATATCAATATGTCTCAATAACACTGGAAATTCCGTACAACCCAGAATAATTCTATTAGCATCATATCTACATAGGAATCGTAAAAACCTATCCTTCAATTCATTATCATATTTATTCTGCTTAACACATTCGATAAAATACCTTATCTCTTTCCAATATTGTTCCTCTGGCTCTATGCAAGCTATATCGTATCTAGCCAATGTCCTTGAATATAACTTCTGCTTTAAGGTTCCCTCGGCAGCTAAAATCAGTACCTTGTCAATGTTATTAGCAGCCAGATGCTTTCCTGTTGCCTCCAGTATATTAATAACCTTGTCTTTTGCCTCCGGCAATTTTTCATAAACATAAGGCAAAAAATAATGGGCGGTACCGCATACCATAACTATACAGTCTACATTGTAATTCAGCATTCTTTCCATAGAACTCACTATAGACTTGACTATCTCCATCTGTCCCCCCCCCATTAACAAAGCTCTCGTACGACTAGGCATAGAGTATACATTATCTATTATCATATTGGGGTAATCCCGCTCTGACTCCACTGCAAAACTATCCAGCAACCGACCATAAAAATCCAAAGTTGCATAGGCACCAAATCCACCTATAATGCCTACACGTTTACCAGTAAAAATTCCCAACAATCTCACCTACTATATCCACTGGAACAAATCCTTATTCATTTTATCTGCACAATATACATTTTCTGTAATACAAGAATAACATGGCGTATCCAGGATATTTCCTACGATATGCTTTTCCCGTATTAATTCCATCCTTTTCCCCAACCAGACCTCTTTAATTGATTTTTCCCTAACGTCTTCAACTAGCAATCTATTATCCAAGCCGCTGGAACAGCACAACGCCAAATACCCATCACAGGTTATATTTATAGAATTCCATAGTACAGGACAAGGCTTGGTATGCTTTATGTCAAAGGTTTTTAAATTCAAATCCGATAAATCACATCTCATTTGACGGGCAGACTCTATTTCCTGCCCTGCATAAGCACAAGGATAATAAAACAAAACTTCATCGCAATAATCTGACACTGTATTTTTTAGCGTCAGTAGACCTGCTTTATTTTCCTTAACACCTACACAGGATACAAATATTTTTAAATTCTGATTGTGAGTCTTTCTCCAATGATCTGAAAATTTCAAAGCTGTAATAGCTTTATCAAAATCATCTCGCCCATGTATCTTGAGATAATCTTCCCTAGTACCTGCATTGATAGAAAATTTTATACTGTCCAGACCTGAAGCAAAAATCTCCGCTAGATAATCATTTGTACCTACAGTGCCATTGGTAGTAACGAATATATACTCAAACCCTTCAGCTTTAGCAATTTTTATTAGCTCTGGCAGCTGCTTGTACAAAAAAGGTTCTCCATTCATGTGAAAACAAATCTTTTTTTCTTTCCTCAAGAATTTAGCACATTCTACTATACATCTCTGAGCAAAATTAAAGTCTATAAACCTCTTTTTCCTATCACTGGCATGATTGGGACAAAATACGCATTTGTGATTACAAGCATTTGTTACCTCTAGCTGTAATAACACACCATCCATGGATGGACACTGGGGGGGGGCATTTGTACTGTCGTATTGTTCCAACTTTGCCTTATACCTATCTGATAAATTTGCCAATGCAATCACCTAATTTCAATTATACAAAAATTTTACAAACTTACCTTTCAAAAACCCAATAATATACTTGTGTTTCCTTGCGATTATTTAATTTCCCTTCATCATATAAAAAACCTTCAGATTTACACTTGATACCATTATCTAAAAAAGCAGCTTTAAATTTATCTCCATAAAAGGATTTTGTCCGATAAATAGCACTATACTCATCCTTACACTCCTGAGAATAAAATTTATCTAAAGTCAAACGCTCTTCCAAGGCAATAGGTTCTCTAATAAAAATTTGTCCATCTTCTGAAAGTAATTGAGCAACATTATTTAAGCAAGCTTCTACTTCCCCATCATTAACGTACATTAAAACACCACATATGATAATAATATCAAACTTATTAGTACATAATGATTTTGGTATATTATTTAAAATTCCCTGTATATCAGATACATAAAATTCACAACGGCTATCCTGTTTAAATTTTTCTCTAGCTAAATCTAATACATTTTCACAAAAATCTGTACCAACATATTTGCCAGCTTCACCCAGATATCCTAGTGAATTATCTGCCCAACGACCTACACCACAGCCAATATCTAAAATACAACTATCCGACTTAAAATTTAATAAAGGAACTATTTTGTCAACTTCCTCTTGGTTGCGCATAATAGCCACCTCTGGGTTACTATCCTGTAAATTTGTGACATTCAAACGATATTTTACATTTTTTTGTGTTCTATTTGCAAAAAAGTTTTTCACCGCTGTTGCGTCAATATTCGTTTCATCACCATAAATTCGTCCATTCTGCATAATTACGCTTCCTTTCTCCATGCTCTCACAAGATTTAATGCTTTTTGATAATCTCCATAGGTATCAATATCCATAGCCCGCACCTTAACACCGCGTAATGGCAAACGTGGCTCCAATTGGTCAAAAACATTTTCTGAAGAATATATTACATTTTCTTTTTTTAAACAGCAGGGACCAGTCCACTCATAATCTCCTTCCTGCCTAGAGAAACTAACTACCTCTCCCGCTTTATTCACCTTGACATATACCCCATCCTCTGAGGATTTATCTGCATAGGCAATCCACTCGCCATCCAATTCCAGCAACATTTTAGCATCCTCTGGATGAATCAGAAGGTCGCCATCTATCTCGATGGCATATTCTGCCCCATGTAGTGCTCCCAAATAATAGCTGGTGCCGGTCTTGGTATCAAAATAATTGTGATTATAGACAAACACCGCATCTGGTCGATACTTTCTTACCTCAGCAATAACCTCTGCTGCCTGAAATCCTACTACCACTCGAATATCCTTTAATTCCTGAAAAAGCTCCAGCTGCCATTGAATAATAGATTTTCCGTCTATCTTTATCAAAGCCTTGGTTGTTCCCAGTCCCAATCTTGAACCTATACCTGCACAGCTTATAATAACTGATTTAGTTGTCTGCATAATGTCTCCTCATCATATATAAGATAATCCGCTACCGACAAAACACTCATAGCTGGTTCGTGCGTAAGTCCGGAGGCAATGGCAATGTCGGCACAGCGCATAGCTTCAACATCATTATTGCCATCGCCAATAAAGACAACCTTATGCCCCTCTGCCTTGTATTTATTCACAACATTTTCCTTACGAAGGATGCTGGTCAGTTTTTTTACCTGATTATTCTCAACATTGCCTTCTGAGCAAAAAAACTCACAGCGCACAACATCATTTACTTGACAAACCCAATCTGCCAGATTTCCAGTAGCCACACAGCAATTTTCTGGATGAGTATTGATAAAATTGCACAGCGATTCGTACAATCTTACCTTACCAAGCAAATCAGCAATCTCACTTACGGGTAATTTTCCCAATACATATACTCTCCGAATAAAGGACTCTATAAAAGGAACCCTGCCATCCACAGTGTTTCGGGTAAGCTCCATGATTTCCTCTTCCACCGAGAAATGCTTAGCAATCAAAGGCAGCGTTTCCTCTCTGGTCACTGTCCCATCTAAATCAAATATAAACTTTGTCATTCACTCACCACCTTAACTATATCCTCATACATATAAGTCGCAGCATTCTTGCCATTTTTTTCATAATATTCCAAATAATTAACAAAAAATTTCTCTCTTAAATACTTTTTAGGATCTTGAGATGACAGAGACTCTATAAAGGAACGAATTTCACCAAATTTATCTCCTCTTGCCTTATACAGTACTTCTAGTACAGCTTGTCCAAATTCATTTAGATGTATTTTCTCCCTTAGTAAGAACAAACATGGCTTATTAACATACAAATACTCTGACATAAAGGACATACTGTCAAAGATCATACAATCTGAGGTTGCAAACCATGACATATATTCCCCCGTAACATAGCGCCCATTTGGTAAATCATCCCATTCACGACAATAGGCATCGAATTCCTCCATACTATTAAATATGCCATTTCGCACAGCACTTATTCTCAACAATGGATGTGGTTTAAATATCCAAGAAGTTGTCTCCTTATGTTGTTTGGCATATTCCAATATATATTTATAATTCATAAAAAAAGTAGAATGATAGGGAACTTCATTAATGGAATGATGTGGGGCATAAATAATTTTTTTGATTTTCTTACTGTCGCCATAAATCTTCCAATTTGCCTGCTTTGCAATATCATGTTCATATAATCCATCTAATTTGCTATACCCGGCAAAAATCATGCCATAATGGCCTATATCACAATATTTATCAGCCAGCACTTGAAAAGCTGGTGAAGCCACATAATTTCTCCAAGAAATATTATGTATAAATAAATTAAATTGCACATTTTGAATATCTGCTGCGTAAATGCCATAAGGAATATAACAAACCAATGTGGTTAGTGGAATATCGCCCTCGCCCCAATTTTGCAGAGCAAATAGGTATGGCGATGTATAGAATACAATATCAAAATCACCTGGATGAACCGTACCATCAGCAAAGCAATATGGAATATCAGTCTTGCTAAAATGCTCTTGAAGTTGTGACATTTCCTCCTGAAAATCTGTATTTGTTTGCCATACTATTATAACCTTTACATCGAATCTCTCATCACGCAAAAATTTATAAACTAATTCATCTCCTATCCATTCAGACAAACATGATATTTGAAATGCTATTGATATTTTTTGCTTTTTCCTTAATCTTGCCACATTTGATTCATGCATTGATTGCAAGCAATTAAGATATGGCTCTTTTTTTAACAATTTATACATAACATCATATGTGCTAATTTCTATATTCAAATTAATCACCCACTTGATATTACTCAAATTCATTTACTATTTTAATAAGATATGCTATTTCCTGAGTATTCATGCCGTTGAACATGGGCAAACTAAGTACATGATCTGCAAAGTATTCTGCCTGTGGCAATTTTTCTCTAGTTATACCTAAATATTCATAACACTCAGCAAGATGTGGCGGTATCGGATAATGTATAACCGTTTGTATTCCTTTATCTTCCAAATATGCTTTGAATCTATCCCGTTCTTTGCATAGTACAACAAACTGATGGTAGACATGTTCTGCCCCTTCATGTATCTCTGGCAATTTTATAAGCGAATTTGCTATTCCCTGTAAATATTCTTCTGCAATATACTTACGTTCTTCTATCAACTCTGGCAAATGCCTCAATTTTACCCGTAGCAATGCCGCTTGTATTTCATCTAACCTGGAATTTACACCGGCATACTTATTATGGTATTTAATTTCACTACCATAATTACGCAGCATCGAAATCTTCTTGGCCAATGCTTCATCATCGGTAATAATAGCACCAGCATCACCAAAAGCTCCTAAATTTTTAGTAGGATAAAAACTAAAACAACCAATAGTTCCCCAATGACCAGTCATCATATCATCGTAATGGGCACCATGAGACTGCGCGCAATCCTCCACCACAGGCAATCCATATTTATCTGCTATTTGCTTTATGGCAACCATATTAGCAGCTTGTCCATATAAATGCACAACCATAATGGCCTTAGTCTTTTTCGTAATTGCCTGCTCTATTAAATTTTCATCAAGATTGTAATACTTATTTGGTTCTACAAAAACTGGTGTTGCCCCATTAGACGTAATAGCCAAAACTGTGGCAATATAGGTATTTGCTGGAACTATTACCTCATCGCCAGCTTTTATCTCCAAAGCACGCAAAGCCAAGGTCAAAGCATCCAAGCCAGAATTAACCCCAACACAATATTTTGCACCTACAAATTCCGCAAACTCATGCTCAAATGCTTTCAACTCTGGACCTAAAATATACCATCCTGAACGCAATACCCTCAAAGCAGCTTCCTCATACTCTTCTTGATGCACCGAAAACTGTCTGCCTAATACCGCTAAATCTATCTTCATGATTTATCCGCCTCATCCCTGCGTACCATTTCCAGGAACACATCATAATCACGTATATAATCTTCTTCATTATACAGTTCAGAAGCCAATACCATCAGCACCGCATCGGGAGAGAAATCATACATCTCCCGCCACATATTATTGGCTACATACAACCCTTCATAAGGCTTTTCCAAGGGCACAACCTTTTTTTCATGTCCATTATCCAGCTTGATTTTGCAGCTTCCATGAATACAAACCAATATCTGTTCCAAGGATTTATGGGCGTGATGTCCACGAACTACCCCTTCCGCAGTATCATACATATAATAAACACGCTTGATTCTAAAAGGAATATCCTTAAATTCCTCCAAGGCAATCAACTGTCCCCTGTCATCACCATGGGGTTGAAAAACATATTTTACAACTTGCATAATATTTCATCCTATCTATTGTGAAAATTTTTTCTCAAATCTATGCCAAAAATCATTTTGCTCCTTTAATCTATAAGAAGATATATCATGTATAGAATAGCCATATTCAGATTTTCTATTTACCAATATATTTTGCAAATTATCTGCAAATGCCTCTTCACTGATAACAGAATTCTGCATTTTTTCTCTATATTCTACATTACTTGATTTACTATTTATATAGACATCAATATATGACATCAATTCATCAATATCACTGGTTTCAACACCAAGATCTGCTCCATCAAATAGCAATTCTGCACAGGAATCCTCTCCATTTGATAATGTAAATGGCGGTTTTCCAGCCAGGGCACTATATTGAGTAAGCAAGCCACCTGCTATGGGATAAGTATTCACATACATATCCACATTTTCCAGCACCTGAAACAAATCCTTTCTTTCTGCAGTATAAAAAACACGACTTGGATATTGTGTCATTAACTCTCTTAATGGTTTAAACTCCTCATTAGAACCATAACCCGCATACCAGAATTTTAGGTGTGGATATCTTAACAGCAGATATTCCACCAACCTGTAGTAAATCAAATCATCATCAATAGTTTTGTATAAAAATCCTCCTGAAAATACCACAAAATCATCCTGGTTTTTTTCGAATGGAAAACCTTGAAACTTCATATTCTTATTGATATCTGGATAATATGGCTGCTTCAAGATTTTATTCATTGCAATCAACCTATGTTTCAAAGATATATTGGCTCCATAGTCTCTAAATTCCAAACAATAATCAAAAGCATTGATACCTAGCCAAAAAGCATGATCTGTTAAATTTATCTGATATCTTTCCACCTGACCTGCAAGTTGGTTAAAAGCCATAACAGCAGATACATCATATGGCGTGGTATAGAAAAAAGCCTTTGCTGGCTTGACGATAGAAAATACCTTGTATATATACTGATACCACAATGTATAACTATCAGTCCGGCAAAATACTATTTCCCCGCCTGCATCTTCAATCAGCTTAGTAATTCTTGGAATATTTCCTTGTGCATTTGAGATAGTCATATATATTACCTTGTAACCCAAATTCACTAAAGCCTTTAGATATATATAAGCTAACCCCCTGCTATCCAAACCAAAGCCATCATAAAATAAAACTGTTTTGGTATTTACATCTTTTATATCTTCAAAATCATACTTTTTTTGTAACTGCTTCTGAATATTAAACAATGCATTTTCCAAATAATCATCCACATAATATTGATTGCTTTCGTACAACATAAGAGCCATATTGGCTATTTTGCTTAAAGCTTCCTCATATTTATGCAATAATATGAACCGTCTTATTTGCTTCTTATTATCCTTGATAAATAAATTGTACTTTTCCTTTGTCACAAACAATACCTCATCTACAGTGCTATCAATCTATTAAATTTTTATTGACAATAATTATCACAAAAATTCATCCTTACCATACAATACCCTAGTCTTTGCTAAAGAAGCCATATCTACAACCAGCGATGACTCTGCTTCCTTGGTAGTAATTATATAATCCATCGATGATATTATATGTTTGCTCTCATAATCCTCATCGGATTGATTCAACACTAACTGCCCTTGCTGATAGCTATTAATCAAATTCTCGAATTTAGATTTAACATTGCTAGGTATATCCGCTGGCATATCTATAAATAGAATTTTCTTATCCGTCACATTAGCAAATTTACTTAAAACAGTCTGCCATATTCTTTCTTTGGATAACAAATCAGGCACAAAATAATAGAATTGATACCCTTCCTCTTTGAATTGCTTAATAACAATCTGCAATTCCTGACATTCCGCACTAATTTTCATTGTAGGAATTTCGCGATATTTTTCTTTGAAAGCTTCCATATTTTCCAGGTCTGGCCAACATGATTTTATTTTTTCTGGTGCCCAATTCCACCAGCGCAGCTTCTGCAACCATTCAATGGTAGCTTCATCAAATCTATATTTGATTACTCTAGCTGGATTACCAACAACTACTGCATAAGGAGGCACGTCCTTGGCTACAACAGCTCCCGCACCTATTACAGCGCCATTGCCAATCTTCACGCCACCTAATAAAGTTACATCTGCACCAATCCACACATCATTGCCTATGACAATCTGATAATGATTCGATTCTGGATAATTATTAACACTCCCCCCATGCATTCCCTCAAAGGCTTCATGAAAAGGATATGTACTAACTCTGCTGCTATCATGATTCAAGCCTGCAATAAACTTTATTCTATGTCCAATGGAAGAATATTTTCCAATCAAAACATGACACTGAGGCCCACCAAATTCCAATGTTCCCTGTACCAAATAGGAACCTTCTCCCAAGGTTACACCTACAACAGACTGCTCTTTATCTAGATAAATTTTTCTTACGGATTGCTCAAAATTACTGCAGGATACATTTATAATCATAATTTTCCTCACTAAAATAAGCCTACGAGCTTTGCTCCTAGGCTTAAAATTTTATTCATTTTTGCGGATAATCCCACCATAAAAATAGGCATGGGACAACACCACCCTACCATTGCATTTGTGATATCCTACCTGTTGCTAGCAGGCGCAGACTAATCTACATAGAACATCCTCATATTTTATATCGAAAATTTCATACTATTTATTAAAGCAAAAATATCGACACATATCATTACAAGATTTCTTCATAACGATTTTCTGTGACTACTAATCTATTCCCCACTTCTTCTTTAAATTTCAACATTTTACTAGAGTTAATCTTATGCGTAGGAGTTCTGCTACAAATTATTCTATACATTACGTTTTGTCTAGGCACGATCAACTCATCTTCCGTAAGCTTTCTAGCATTCCTTAGCTGCGGAATTGCTTCATCCACATTTCCACCTTTTAATTCAATATAAATAGCCGTTTCCTTACCCTCAGTATCATTCAAGATCAAGTAATCACAGCATTTTACATTATTAAAGATATCTCCATCTAGTTTGTATTGCCTAACCTTATATATTCCGTCTCTATTAATGGTTCTATGCTCTCTTTTATTTCCTTTGTCTCTTGATACTATTATTTTCTGATTTCTCTTGCATAATGATTTTTCGTCAGTTAGCATCATCTTTCAGATTCTCCATTTTTATCGCCAGAATATCATCAAACTCTTTCCTTATAGCTTCCGAAGCTCCATCTATAACCTCATTTTCTATGAGTTCTATTTCATCGTCAACACATTCGCTTGCGCCACCACTATGTATATAATATGCCTTTAAAAGATTAAATTTCAACCAGTAGCACTCAGGTATAATATTATTAACTTTTTCCTTCCCTACCATATTCCCTATTCTAGTTGCATATAGCATATTATTTAATTCTCCCAAAACATAAGGGCTGTGCGTAGTCAGAACAATCTGATTGTCCTGGCCAGCCAAGGAAATAAGTTTTGTTATTAATTGCTGCGCATCTGGATATAAATGTGACTCTGGTTCTTCTAGGATAATGACTGCTGGCTTTGGCGACATAATATAGTGTATTAATAAATTAATAATCCACACAGATTCCTGTTGACCTGATGAAGCATTTACCAAATCTACCATTTCACCTGATTCAGATAAAATAATTTTTTCCGTACCATGCCAATTTTGATAACTTCCACGCAATATTTTTTCAGACAACGACATTGCTTTATAAAGAATATCTTTTTCTTTATCTGAAAATTCATTCCATCTGCGTAAGTAAAAATTATCTATCCCCTGTTCATAGGAAGGTGCCAATTTGAATATAGTTGCAAAATACTTCATATTGCAAAAATCAATCAAATCCTGTTGTGTTTTATCCATGGTCAACAAGAAATTTGATAATATTTTACCAAATACTGAACTAGCACTACGGCCTGCTGGTATATACATATATTCGCTATTATCTAAAAGATTATCTAAATTCTCTTTCCACTTATCACTATTATCAAAAACATTGTCATTTTCCTTTGACCATTTGGATAAATAATGGTCAATCCCAGGAGATAAACTTACTATTATTTCATATTTAGATTTTTGCTCAATTTCAATATATTCACCAGAGCCATAATGATACTTTATATATAAATCCGGCTTCAAATCACATTCACCAAAAATTCTAAAAAAATATTTTTCAATATCCAAATCTATATTTTGATACCATCTACTACGTTTTTCTACACCATCATAATTATTAATTTGTCCATGCCATAATACATCCCTTAGAGATAAAAAGAAGTATACTAGTTTCGCAATCGTGCTTTTTCCTGCTGCCTGCTCTCCTGTAAAAACTGTAACTTGTTTAATAGATAAATTACATTCTTTTATGGGTCCGAATTGTTTTATCTCCAATTCTGCATACATATTTATCACCAATTCCTTCATACAAATGAACTATTTCGTTATTTTGTCATGCTACTCACTAATATTAATACTGCCATCTGGCGTCAAATAATTCATCAATTTCGATATGTATTTATCGAAATTTAAGTACTGTCTATCTTTTTCTGCTAACAGAATATAATCATATTTTCCTGTCAGCAGGGTGAAGATATCCTGTTCCAGATTAGGGCAATAGCTAACATCCAGATACTTGCCTGCCAAAGCAGCCTCCGCCCAGTTTTCTGTGGCTCCTGATATTTGTGCATAAGGATACTTATTTTGCAGATAGCAAATATCCATTCCCATATTACAACCAACTACAAAGATTCTAGCAGCTTCCTCCTTTGGTATGCTTACATCAAAAATAACATTGTGAGCTGCGCCATAATCTGGCGTTACCTGCCATTTCTCTACAAACAATCCTTGATTTCGTTGTAGCAAAGCTGCGTATTTGCGCGCTTTTTCTGCCTGTTCCTCTGGAGTAGTATGCTTGCCAAAAGAAGCACTGCCATAATGATGAATAAAGGTATCTCCACACACTAAGAGCTTATATCCAGCCATTATCAGCTTTAGGGAATAATCATCATCCTCGTAATTTCCTGGTGCATATCTTTCGTCCAAGAACCCTGCTATCTTATAAGCCTCGTTTTTGATAAGATAGCAAAAACCTACCAGTCTTGGCCGTATCTCCCATAAGGTCGAATTAGAATGATTAATTTTTTCTGCAAAAGCAATCAGTTCGTCATAATTTTGATAGCTTACTTCCACCTGTTGCCAATTGGAACAACTATTAGTTATGCAGCTAACAGCTCCAACCTTTGGTTCGCTGTACAAGGCTATCTGCATATTCTCCAGCCACCTAGGAGTAACAATGGTATCACTGTTCAATAGCAGGATATCATTGCCCTCTTCTGCTAGTTCCATGCCCTGATTGCAACCATCTGGAAAACCTTTATTTTCTTTATTGCAAACCAGCTTTATATCCTTCTGCCTTTTCAGCCATGCCACTGAAGCATCCTGAGACGCATTATCTATCACGATTATCTCATAGCTGCCTGCAAGAGTAAATTTGCGAATACTCTCTATGCAGGATTTTGTTAAATTATATGTATTATAACTTAATATTACAATGCTTGTTTTATTCATAAATATCCCCTACCTCACGATATTACGGACATTGATTTTGTTTCCGTTCTGTTATCTGTCCACCTGTAATTCATAGTATACTAATAGTCTACATAGAAGTCTAGAAAAATTCTAATATTATCATTTCTACAACATGTAAAATTCTCCTTGGCTCTATCCGTGCCATGCTTTAACAAACGGTTATGTTCTCAAAATGTAATTCCTGGACACATTTTAGGAACAAAAAAAGTATTCTGCCAACTACATTTTACTACCATAACATTAAGGTGCCATATTTACTATTTCCTAAATCCCTGCACCTCAAAAGGCTGGTCTGATTCCTCAGTCCAGCCTTTCTCTGTCTATTTTCCTTTAAACAGTGTATATTACTAGTCTTCATAATGTCCTTTACAGGAAAATATTATTAAATTTTGCATATCATCAGCATTATATACCAAGCGATTTACTTCATCTATACGACGACTCTAAGCAGGTCTATATTTCAATGGTTCTGGTTTTCCGATCCCCATTGACAACCCATTTCGTTGTATGTCCTGAACCAGCTGGTTAATACGCTTCAAAGTTTTTCGATCTTGCCCCTGCCACTCAGTATACTCTTTCCACGCAGTTGGTGTCCAAATGATATTATTCATTAGGCACCTCTAACAATGTGTGCTGTTCTCCCAAGCCTCTTTCATATTCTGCAAAGCTGCGATCCAATTTAGCTAAATATGCTGCGTTATTGGCTGCCTTACTATCTATAGTAAAAAGCTCTGTAGGAATAGCCTTATTACGGACTATGGTACGAAGCAACATAGAAACTACCACCGGGGTTGAGAGTCCAATATCTGCCAATATGCAATCTGATTCTGTCTTTAATTCGCTGTCAATAGGTATGCTGATATATTCACTAGTAGATATAAAAATCCCTCCCATATTAACTCTACCACAATCAATATTACATTCTGTATTAATAGTCTACACGCAATTCTTCAAAAATGCAACTTCCATATCAACCTGCCTAAAAAGGCTGGTCTGATTCCTCAGTCCAGCCTTTTTGTTACGCTTGTAGTGTTAAACGTGAGGTATTTTTTCTAACGGATCTCTTACCAGCATGCCTTCATGTATAACATCAGGAGCAATATCGATACATTCTGCTGGATTTCTATCTCCTCTTAAATCCCATGCCACAGTACCACACAATACTGTAATTTTATTTCTAAATATTTCTATATCTTTTAAGGCAGCAAAAACACTATCAGAACTAGCACTTTTTATCAAATTTTCTGCGTCGTAATAGTGCACTGTGCCATCATTGAAATATGCATAGAACGAATATGGTTTTTCTCCCAAAACTACTTGTAGAATCTCATCGCATAATAATTGTCTCCCCGGCAAATAGCCGCTAATAACAGTAGCTTCCTGTAATCGATTTGAAAATCTATCTCTTTATTCATTTATACGCCAATTCCTTATACGCCTGATGGTTCTTCTTAATCAATTCCTGGGATATTTGCTTGATGCGATAAAATTGATTTACATATCAGCCTTGCGTTTGAATGTTATACACGCCCAGCCTTTGTTTTCTAGCCGTTCTACGACACCGTAACCGTGCTTTTCAGCGGCTGCTAATACATCTTCTATTCTGTCTTCAATAATACCGCTGGTTAGCAGGGTGCCGCCCTGTTCCAAGTGTTCATCCAACTGGTCAAAGAGGCGAATAATTATATCTGCAATAATATTGGCAATAACCAATTCTGCCTTGCCATGCACATTTTGCATCAAATCGCTCTGAGCTACAGAGATTATATCCTGTACATTATTCTGCTCCAGATTTTCTTCCACGATTTTCAACACAGAATCATCATAATCCACTGCCTGAATGTTTTTTGCTCCCAGCTTGGCAGAGATAATGGAGAGAATACCAGAACCAGTGCCCACATCAAAGACAGTCATACCAGGCTTTACCAGCTTTTCCAGCTGACGGATGCACATGGATGTGGTAGCATGGGTGCCTGTGCCAAAAGCTGCTCCCGGGTCCAGCTCTATGACAACCTCATCACCTTGTGGTGCATATTCCTCCCAGGTAGGCTTGATAACTACTCTTTCTCCTGGCTTTTCTGTATGGAAATATTGCTTCCAGGTGTCTGACCAATCCTCGTCCTGCAGCTCTGTGGTAGTCAGCACAGCAGGAGCTGTATTGACACCACGGCTTTCCAATGCCTTAATCTCCTGCTGCAAGGTCTGGATTCTTCCCTCCAGCTCCCCATTAACTGGCAGATAAGCCTTTTCCACAACTACCTCGGTTTCCTTGGCAATAGGAATATCTGTATAGTCCCATTTACCAGAAGTTATATAATCGTTGACCAGCTCTGGATCCTCAATAACCACGCCAGAGGCACCTAAATCCCGAAAAATCTCAGCTATCAGCTCCACCGCCTCATGGCTGGTCTGAATGCTTATTTCACACCACTTCATCCAAAATCCTCCTCTATATGAACAAAATAAAAGACAGACGTTACCCTTATATTGTAACATCTGCCCTGTATTTCGTAAACTTCAGAATTTAATCCTTAAACAGCTTTTTAATTTTATTCAAAAAGCTATCCTGCTCTGGATTTACCTTGTTCCCGCTTAGCTCGCCAAATTCTTTCAACAGTTCCTTCTGTTTATCTGACAGCTTCTGGGGTGTGAGCACCTTGATTCTTACATGCTGGTCGCCGTTACCATTTCTTCTCAGCATAGGAATACCCTTGCCCCGGAGACGCATTACAGTACCGGACTGAGTACCTGGCGCAATCTTCATCTCCACCTTGCCATGAATGGTTGGCACCTCAATGGTATCACCCAATGCTGCCTGTACAAAGGTTATAGGCACCTGGCACATTACATCATAGCCCTCACGGGTAAATAGCTCATGTGGCTTGATATATACATAAACATACAAATCACCGCTAGGGCCGCCACGACGACCGGCCTGACCGCCACCAGCAACTCTGATGCGCTGTCCCTCATCAATACCAGCTGGAATCTTTACCTTGATATTCTTGGTAACCTTCTTCTGGCCACGACCGCCACATTCCTTACATGGAGTCTTGATAATCTTGCCTGTACCACTGCAGCGCTCGCAGACATGGGAATTTACCATACGGCCAAATGGGGTATTGGCATAGGACTGAACCTGACCAGTACCATGACACTGAGGACATTCCTCTGGGCTGGTTCCCTTGGCTGCACCAGTACCGCCACAAGCAGTACAATTCTCAGTACGAGGAACCTTTAGCTCTCTCTCCACACCAAAGGCTGCTTCCTCAAAGGTCAGCTCCACATCAATGCGCAGATCCGCACCCTGCTCTGGGCCATTACGGCGAGCCTGACTACGGCCACCACCAAAGAAGGTGTCAAAAATATCGCCGAAATCGCCAAAGCCGCCGCCACTAAAGCCACCGCCGCCGAAACCGCCGAAGCCACCAAAGCCGCCGCCAGCACCACCGGCACCGCCACCATGAGCAAAAGCATCATGACCGAACTGGTCATACTGAGCCTTTTTCTGAGGATCCTTCAGCACATCATAGGCCTCATTGATTTCCTTCATGTGCTTCTCAGCATCTTCCTTGTTGTTCAGATTGCGGTCCGGGTGATATTTAATCGCCATTTTACGATAGGCTTTCTTTATTTCATCATCAGAGGCTCCCTTTTTGATACCCAGGACCTCATAATAATCCCGCTTTTCGCTCATTTATCTCACCTTTACCTATTAACACAAATATGAGCTGCCACCTCTAGGCAGTGAACATTGACACATACACCAGGGCGGCAGCCCATACTCAAAATTTCATCTAATTATTTGCTCTCGGTAAACTCAGCATCAATTACATCATCATCCTGCTTGCCGCTGGACTGCTGCTGACCTGCCTGACCACCCTGCTGGCCGCCAGCTGCCTGCTGAGCCTGCTGTGCCTGCTGATAAGCAGCCGCACTAATAGCATGCAGTGGCTCCTGCAGCTCCTCGGTAGCCTTCTTGATAGCCTCGGTATCGGTGCCCTTCAGAGCTTCCTTTACCTTCTCAATAGCAGCCTTGGCCTTTTCTACCTGGCCAGCTTCTGCCTTGTCGCCCATTTCCTTAATGAGCTTCTCAGCCTGATATACCATGGAGTCAGCATTGTTGCGAATCTCAATGCTTTCCTTCTGGGCCTTATCCTCAGCTGCGTGAGCCTCAGCTTCCTTAACCATACGGTCAATATCATCCTTGCTCATGCCACTGTCAGACTGAATGGTAATGTTCTGAGACTTGCCAGTACCCAGATCCTTGGCAGATACATGTACGATACCATTGGAGTCAATATCAAAGGTAACTTCAATCTGAGGAACTCCACGAGGAGCAGGTGGGATATCGGTCAGGCTGAAACGGCCCAAGGTCTTGTTGCCGGCAGCCATTTCACGCTCACCCTGCAGAACATGAATCTCAACAGCAGGCTGGTTATCAGCTGCAGTGGAGAATACCTGGCTCTTGGAGGTAGGAATGGTGGTGTTACGCTCAATAATCTTAGTGCATACACCGCCCAGAGTCTCAATACCCAGAGACAATGGAGTTACATCCAGCAGAACTACATCCTTGGCGTTGGTCTCATCACCGGAGAGAATACCGCCCTGGATAGCAGCACCAACAGATACACACTCATCAGGGTTAATGCCACGATGAGGCTCCTTGCCCAAATACTTGCGAACAGCTTCCTGAACAGCAGGAATACGGGAAGAACCACCAACCATGAGAACCTTGGTAATATCGCTGCTGGAGATGCCTGCATCCTCCATAGCCTTACGGGTAGGAACCATAGTACGCTCAACCAGATCAGCAGTCAGCTCATCAAACTTTGCACGAGTCAAAGTCAGATCCAAATGCTTAGGGCCGCTGGCATCAGCAGTAATAAATGGCAGGTTAATATTGGTGGAAACCATGTTGGACAGCTCAATCTTAGCCTTCTCAGCAGCCTCGATAACACGCTGAGCACTCATCTTGTCCGCAGACAAATCAATGCCGTTCTCCTTCTTGAACTCCTCTACAATCCAGTTCATAACTGCCTGGTCGAAGTCATCGCCGCCCAGATGGGTATCACCATTAGTAGCACGAACCTCAAATACGCCATCCTCAATATCCATAATGGATACATCGAAGGTACCACCGCCCAGGTCAAATACCAGAACAGTCTGAGTCTCGTCCTTGTCAATACCATAAGCCAAAGCAGCAGCAGTAGGCTCGTTGATAATACGCAGTACATCCAAGCCGGCAATCTGACCAGCATCCTTGGTTGCCTGACGCTGGCTATCGTTAAAGTAAGCAGGAACAGTAATAACTGCCTTGTCTACCTTTTCGCCCAGATAAGCCTCAGCATCAGCCTTCAGCTTCTGCAGAATCATGGCAGAAATCTCAGGTGGAGTGTAGCTCTTACCATCAACAGTTACAGTGTAGTTCTTCTCACCCATATGACGCTTGATAGAAGAAATGGTGCGGTCAGGGTTGGATACAGCCTGACGCTTTGCCAGCTGGCCTACCAGACGCTCACCAGTCTTAGTGAAGCCAACAACGGATGGGGTAATTCTGCTACCCTCTGGATTTGTAATAACTGTAGGCTCGCCGCCTTCCATAACAGATACTACGGAGTTAGTAGTACCCAAATCAATACCAATTACCTTAGACATAATCTATTTCCTCCTTATAAAATAAGAACCTTTACAAATTTATTTTAGCTATTTGCTACAACCTGAACCATGGCAGGACGGATAACCTTGCCCTTAACCATATAGCCCTTTTGCAGCTCCATAGCAATGGATTCATCCTCAAGGTCTGGATTTTCCACTCGCATTACTGCCTGATGGAAATTTGGATCAAATTTGGCATCAGTGGTGTCAATCTTCTCCAAGCCCTTGTTTTTCAATATTTCTGCCAGCTGGTTGTAAATCATCTCCACACCCTGCTGGAACTTGGCGCCATCAGTTGCTTCCGCAGCCATGGCTCTATCAAAATTATCCAGCATTGGCAGCAGATCCTTGATAAAATCCTGTACTACCATATTGGACAATTCTTCCTTTTCCTGACGGGTACGACGGCGGAAATTCTCAAAATCTGCCTGCAAGCGCTTCATGCGCTCCACACCCTCAGACAGCTGTTTCTTCACAGCTTCCAATTCCTCGGCAGCCTCCTGGCCCTCTGCCTCCTCAGTAACCTCCTGAGAAGCTTCCGCCTCTCCAGCCTGAGTTTCGGCGTTCTGTGGCTCCTCAGCAGTGTTCTCTGCTGTATCTACCTCAGCCTGCTCAGTGGTCTGCTGCTCTATATCTTCATTTTTCTTCATTTCTTCATTCTCCAAAGGCATTAACCTTCACCTCTTCATATTTTCTATCTTTACTACCAATGCAACCTTTTGATTACCTCAGTGAGATTTTGATTCATATAATTCAGCAAGGACATGGTCTTGCCATATTCCATGCGGGTTGGCCCCAGCACTGCCATAGATCCCAGCAGCTCCCCATCCAGATGATAGGTGGCAGTAATAATGCTGCAATCCTTTATGCCGCTGTAATCGTTTTCCTGACCAATGCTGACGGTAAGGCCATCCCCTAAATGTGCTTTGAGAATATCCTTCATCAGCTGATCCTTTTCCAGCATTATCAGCAAGTCCTTTACCTTGTCCACATTGTGGTACTCAGGCTGTTCCAGCATTTCTGTGGTGCCTCCCAGATAAAGCCTTTCCTTCTTCTGGGAATCCAACGCCTTGTTAATAAGCTGCAGGGCGGATTCATAAAGACCACTATCGCCAATCTCTCCCTGAATCTGCTTTAGACTGCTCTTTTGGATTGCTCCAAGAGTATGTCCCGCCAGACATTCATTTATCACCGCTGCCATCCGCTGAAAATCCTCAAAGGCAGCCCCGGCTGGCATTTCCATAATCCTGTTTTCCACAAAGCCCGCATCTGTCATCAGCACTGCAATAACTCGATGGTCATCTAAGGGCAGAAACTGCATACAGCGAAAAGCTGCTTGGGAAATCTGGGGCGCCAGCACCAGAGAAACATTTTTGGTGAGCCGAGAGATTATTTTGGCTGTTTCCTGAAAAACCTGATCAACCTGCTGTACCTTGTTTTGGTACCACTTGTTGATAACAGCCTTTTCCTCCTCGCTCATGGGCTTGACAGGCAAAAGTGAATCCACATAAAGCCGATAGCCCTTGGAGGAAGGAATCCTGCCAGAGGAGGTATGAATATGCTCCAAATATCCCAGCATTTCCAAATCCGCCATTTCGTTGCGGATGGTGGCTGAGCTAACCCCCAGGTCATATTTTCTGGCCAAGGTTCGAGAGCCTACAGGCTCAGCAGAGGATATATAGTCCTGAACTACAGCCTGCAAAATTCGCTTTTTGCGATCATCAAGCCCTTTCAACATTTTTCAGCCTCCTCTTGTTAGCACTCCAATCAGGTGAGTGCTAACTTCTGAAAATAATATACCTCTTATTTGTCAAAATGTCAATAAGTCAAAGTAAAATATTTTTTACAATAAAAATTCCCCGAAAACTTGATTGCCGTATTTCATGCCCAAAGTAGTCAAAGCAATGCCCATAGCTGTATGCTGCAGCAAGTCCTGCGCCACCAGCTTCTCGATAGTTCTGCCATAAACCGTAAACAAATCCACCCCAAATTTCCGCTGAAAGAGATTTTTGTCAATGCCTGCCGCAGTTCGCAGGCCCAAAAAGCAATACTCCTCCATATGAGCCTGTCTATCTACCTGCTCCTCTAAGGTAGCTGGCAATCTGCCTGCTTCCAGCACAGAGATATAATCATCTATACCTCTAGGATTTTCATAGCGGGTTCCCTGCCAATAGCTATGAGCTCCAGAACCTAGCCCCAGATAGTCTACATCCTGCCAATAGGATAGATTATGCTTGCTTTCATATCCCGGCAGGGCATAATTGGAAATTTCATACCTATGATACCCAGCCTCTGGCAATTTTTCCACTATATAATCGTGCATTGCCTCCACCAGTTCATCTGTTGGCAGCTGCAGTTTCCCCATATCCGCCATTCGCTGAAAAGCTGTGCCCTCCTCCAACTGGAGGCCATAAATGGAAATATGTTGAACCGGCAAGGTCAAAGCCCTTTCCACGGACTTGGTTAAAATCTCCCTATCCTGCTGTGGCAAGCCATAGATTAAGTCCAAGCTGATATTGTCAAAGCCTAAATTATGAGCCAATTCAATGGTGTCTACTGCTTCCTGAGCAGTATGAATACGGCCTATTTTCTTTAGGCAATGATCATCAAAGGACTGTACCCCTACACTAAGGCGATTTACCCCTGCCTGTTGCAGAAGCAATAGTTTTTCCCTGTCTACGGTGCCGGGATTCATTTCTACCGTAAATTCCTCTGCCACCGCCACATATTTTTGGACAATCTCCAATAGCTTTTCCAACTGATGGGCGTTAAGGGCAGTGGGCGTACCTCCCCCTATATATATGGTTCTAGGGACAAAATTCCTTTCTGTATCTTTGACATTATCTTTTGAATGCACTCTTTGCCTTAATAAAGCAAATTCCTGCTCCAAAGCCTGCAAATACCTATCAATCTTTTTCTCCCGACCTGCAAAGGAGGGAAAATCACAATAAAAGCATTTTTGCCGGCAAAAGGGAATATGTATATAAAGACCAAATTTCTTTTTCATAAATTATCCCGTCCTCGATTGGCCAGCATGATAATCACAGCCTCCAACTCCACCAAATCTGCCTGTCCGGTTTTCAACCCATAATCCGCATCAGACAGTGCCAACAAGGCTTTCTTTAACAATCCTGGTGGAAAGCTGGCCGCCTCCCGACCTGTTTTTTCGGCAATAAAGGGAGGCTGTCCCAATCTACCAGCCAGGGCACGACCACGAACACCTTGAGCCTGCAAGGCCTGGGCCTGCCACCACAGGCGGATTTGCCTAGCCACCAAACCTACGGTCAAAGCAAAATACACACCATTATCCAGTTGTCGTTGAAATAATTGCAAAGCCTTGGCGGTTTGCCCTGCACCAATGGCATTCAGCATAGCAAAGCTGGAAATTTCTGGCACGTCGGAAAAGGCCTGCATCAGATGCTGGCGGGTAATCTGCCGCTGCTCCGGCCCCAAAAACAGAGCCAACTTCTCCAGCTCCTTATTAAGAAAGGCCAAATCCACCGTCTGCATACTGCTTACAGCTCCTACCATGTATTCGTAGGCCTGCCTATCCATATTTTTATTTAGCTCCTGCAGCTTTCCCTGTAACCAGTCCCCAATATTGCTGGCCCGAATAGGCTCCGACTCCATGACTATGCCAGCCTCAGCCAGAATCTTGTACAGCTTTTTCCGCTTGTCCGGCTTACCATGGTATTCAAAAATCACATAGCTGAATTCAGGAATATTCTGCAGCATAGCATGAAATTTTTCTTCTAATTTCTTACTACTGCTTTCCCCCTTATCCTTAAAAAGGGCAGCGGACTTAACCCATATTACATTTTTATCTGTCAAAAATGGCACAGACTCCACCAAGGTCATAATCTCGCTAAGAGATGTGCCATCTGCCACCTGCACATCCTCCATAGGACATTGCCATATCTTCAGCAGTGCCTCCCGTGCCTTATCTATATAATAGGCTTCCTCTCCTGCCAGCAGGTACAAATGACCAATTTTTCCCTGCCGCAGCCCTGCCATCAGCTCACCATAATTCATACTTTTCACCTGCCTACTTCTCTCCGTTTTCTGCCCACTGTATTAATTATATGCAGAAACCCGTTTTCTAGCAATGAAAAATCCGCCTGCATTCCCCAATACAGACGGATTTCACGGGGCCACACGCCCCATTGCCTATCAATTACTTTTCTCTCACAATAAAGCCATAACGCTCCAGGAGATTGAAAAACTGTCCCAATCTAGGCAGCAACGGCTCAGCCTTTTCCCCAAAATGACTGTGCACCGCCTCAGATACAGTTTTCACATCGTGGCTGGATTCCAATTCCTGCCACACAAAGCTGCCCAGCTCATCCAGCTTAATATAGCTGGTAGAAGGACGCTTAAAAACCTTGTGAGCTATGGCAGCAAAAAGCCCCCTATGCTCCATGGCCAGCTCCACGGTACCATCCTCCAACACTTTCCATTGCAGGTCAGGGTTGCGGCAATACCTTAGGTCAAAAATATTCTTGGACTTAAGCATTCTTCTTACCAGACTCAATGGTGTAAATCATTACACAAATCAAAGCGATAAATGCAACAATGGAGCCAATTTCACCCAGATTAATAGTGCCGGAGATATCAGTATCTACATTCAGCACTGCCAGCAGAGCCAGTACAATACCTACAATACCCTCGCCGGCAATCATACCAGATGCCATCAGAGTACCATTGTTAATAGCAGCTTCCTTAATCTTGTCAGACTGATACTTCTTAGCCTCCCAGATACGGCGGATCAGACCACCAATAAAGAGAGGAGCAGTCAGATAGATTGGCAGGTACAAGCCGATAGCGAAAGCCAATACAGGCAAGCCCAGCAGCTCAACTACCACAGCAATAGCTGCACCCATGAATACCAAATCCCAAGGCAGGTTAGCAGTAATAACGCCCTCTACGATCATCTTCATGAGCATAGCCTGTGGTGCTGCTAATTCCTTGGATCCAAAGCCCCAAGCTGCATTCAGCAGATACAAAACACCGCCTACAGTCAGAGCAGAAACGAATACGCCAATCAGCTCACCCATCTGCTGCTTAACAGGAGTTGCACCCAGAATATAACCAGTCTTCAAGTCCTGAGAGGTATCACCAGCAATAGCTGCTACAATACAGATAATGGAGCCAATAGCAATAACTGCCATCATGCCCTCCTGACCTACATTGCCATTAGCTACAAAGATAATGCTGATGAACAGCAGAGAAGCAATGGTCATACCAGAAACAGGGTTGTTACTGGAGCCTACAATACCTACAATACGGGAAGATACAGTAGCAAAGAAGAAACCAAAGATAACTACCAAGGCAGCACCCATTGGGCTGATTGGAATAACAGGTACAGCTACCATCAAAGCAGCCATAGCAATAATACCGCCAATAATGAACTTCAGGGAAAGATCCTTGTCAGTACGCAAAGCGGTATGACCGCCACCAAAGCTGCCCACGGACTTCTTGAAGGTATCAACAATCAAAGGCAAAGCCTTCACCAAGCTGATAATACCGCCAGCAGCCAAAGCACCAGCGCCAATGTAGCGACCGAAGCTGCTCCACATAGCACCAGGGCTCAGCTCCTGAATCATCTTGGTTGCAGGGAATACCACCTCATTGGCACCATAGAAAGCAATACATGGCAGGATGCAGAACCACATGAGGATAGATCCTGCAAACAGTACGGAAGATACACGATAACCACAGATGTAACCTACACCCAGCAGTGCTGGCAGTACATCTATACCAATCTCGGAACCCTTGAAACGCTCAAAGCTATAAGCGATTTCACTTGGGAATACTTTCAGGCCATCAGTTACAAACTTATAAACTGCTGCCAAACCAAGACCTGCAAAAATAGTCTTGGCAGAAGATTCCTTACCCTCGCCAGCCAGCAGGATTTCTGCGCAGGCAGTTCCTTCTGGATATGGCAGAACACCATGCTCCTTAACAATAAGAGCCTTGCGGAGAGGCACCATAAACAGTACACCCATAACACCGCCGATAAAAGCTACAATTGCAATCTCTACCATGGATGGAGTCTCAGTGCCCCACTCCTGTGCCCACATAAACATAGCAGGCAGGGTAAAGATACAGCCCGCTGCTACGGACTCACCAGCAGAACCAATGGTCTGAACCATATTGTTCTCCAGAATGGAATCACGCTTCAACAGGACACGAATAACAGCCATTGAAATAACAGCTGCTGGAATAGATGCAGATATGGTCATACCTACACGCAATCCCAGATAGGCATTGGCACCGCCGAACAAAATAGCCAGCAGCATACCTACCACTACAGAAACCGCCGTTAATTCCAAAGGAGTTTTCTCCGCAGGAATATAAGGCTTGAATGTTCCCTTTTCCACTTAAAATACCTCTTTTCATAAAAATATACACTTAGACTGAAAAAGGGTATGCTCTGTCTAACAATAATGGATTTTATCCATTATAACTAGACATTGCATACTCTATTCCATTCCATACATACTTTGCAATTTTATCACATTTAAGAAATTCTTTCAATACTCCCATATTTTACGAGGCTTAACAAATAACACATTTCTATGCATACTTTGATATTCCTTAAATATTTATACACAACTATGCATATTTTTAGAAAATTTTAAAATATCTTCGAAAATAAAGATTTTTTTATGTTTAGCAGAAGCTTTCAACCTTAATGCTCTTTCCATCGGTTCTAAAGACAATGGCTCCCTGCTGATCTGTACGCAAAATTTCCGCCTTGGTACAGCTAGTCAGTCGATTGAGAATTTCCTTATGAGGATGGCCAAAACTATTATCGTAACCACAGGAAATAACCGCCCAGCCAGGATTTACCGCTGTCAAAAATTCCTGACTGCTGGAGGTACGGCTGCCATGATGACCTACCTTAAGCACTGTACTGGCTACATTGGTACCGTTAGCCAAGACCTGCTGTTCCTGCTCCGCCACCAAATCTCCAGTAAACAAAAAGGAAGCCTCTCCATAGCTCACCCGTATCAGATTGGAAAATTCATTGCCGGTGGCCTGCAGCTGACTCTCCTGCACCTTCCTTGACTCTGGAGAATAGAGCATATCTATCCGTACTCCATCCAATTCTATGCTGCTCCCCTCCTGCAAGGGCACCAGCAGCTTTTTTATTTTCCCTATTTCCCCTGTACCAAAGGCTTGAAGATAATCTCCCGCTCCTTCATGGCCAATGCCGATAGCGCCTACCGGTATTTTGGTCAAGATACCTTTCACCCCTCCCGCATGGTCATCATGGGCGTGGGTAAGAAAAATATAGTCCAGCTTTTGCACCCCATAATGCAGGAGATAAGGTACATCCACCCTGCTGCCAATATCATAGCTTCCCTCCCGGATTCCCCCAGTATCCACCATAAAGGCTCTGCCATGTGGAGTTATAACCAGGGCACTATCCCCCTGGCCCACATCAATAAAATGCACCTGCATTTCCTTATTATTGCACCACATCTGCCAACAGCAGAAAACCATCACCAGCATTCCCAATAGGAAAACAGCTTGCCAGCCTTTTGAATCTCGTAGTTTCCCTCCCATACCAACACAGGACATCAGTCTTTTCCTGTGTTCATCACCAATGACAAACCAGCCCAATCCCATATAATACAACATTCCGCCCCACCAACTAAAGGTAGGCATATAGATTTGACTTCCCGGCAAAGCCGCCACCCAACGGGAAAGCTCATAAACCAAGCCCAGCACCACACTGGCCAGAAGAAAAACCACCTTGCCTGCCAAAGGAAGGAGGCTGGCTAGCAAGCCTGCCAGCAGTCCTGCCACAATAATCCATTCCACAATGGGAGCAATCACCAAATTAGCCAACAAGGAGCTAAGAGAAAGCACATTAAAATACCAAGCGATTATGGGAAGTACAGACAGCTGGGCACCTATAGTTACAGCCAAACTATCTGCCACAAATACCGGCAGTTTCTTGCGCAGTCTTTCCCTAAGAGGGGGAGCTAAATACAAAAGCCCTGCTGTAGCCCCAAAGGACAGCTGAAAACTAATATCAAAAAGCCACAGGGGAGAATATAGCAACAATCCCAAAGCCACCAATCCCAGGATATGCTGAGCATCCCTTTCCCTGCCAGCAGTTAGAGCCAACAAAGTTAAAATTCCCATTAAGGCAGAGCGAATAACTGGGGGAATAGCCCCTGCCAAAAGGCTATAAAACAATATAACCCCTGTAGCCAAAGCTGCTGTTGCCCTGGGAGACATATGCAGGAAGCGCCCTACAATATTTGCTGTGCCAGCCATCAAGGTAATATGAGAGCCGGATACAGAAAGAATATGAACAATGCCGGTTACAGTAAAGGCCTCCAGCAGTTCCGGCCGTATCCCCTGATAACCACCAAAAAGCATGGCAAAAATCGCCGCTGCATCCTGCCTTGGCATAGCCTGAGCCATATAGGACTCATATTTGTTCCGCACCTGCTCCGCCAGCCTTGCCAAGGAATTTTCCTGTCTTGGCTCTATCACCAGACTGTATTTGCTAATCATAGCCCTGCCACAGATTCCCTTGGCTTTGTTGCTCATAACCGTATTCATGCGTCCCGGATTGCCATAATCATGAAATTCACTAATCGTACCTACTAATTGAATAGCATCTCCCACCTGTCCATATATGCCTTCTATTGTCTTAACAGCAGTATCATCTTCTAAGCCAGCTGCCTTATTTTCCCTCTGTTGAGGTAATTTTTTGAGGGATTCCTCTCCGCCATATACCAGCAGTTTTCCCTGCATGACTTGGCCTGTTTGGCCAAATTTACTTCCCTGCCAAGCCTTCTCCACCTCCACCACATATTGCAGATGAAGCTTGCCCTTTTCATCTCTGGTAACATTGGGAGGCTCAGCCAATTTCCCCTGCAGCTTCACTTGCTGGCCAGCTAATTTGATTATATTGTTTTCTTCTATATCTGTAGCTAAATAATATCTCCCTGCCCCTAACAAAATCAGGCCCAGCCATAGACAAAGCCAGGCCATTTTATGCTCCTTCTTAATAAGTACTGCTCCTGCCAGCAGGAACAGCAAGGCGCCTAGAAAAAATGCTCCTTGATATGACTGGAGCTTCATGGCATCAGCCAGCAGAATCCCTGCCACAAGACCAGCCAATAGCAGATTTACAAAGGCCTTGGGATGTTGACCATATTTCATATAGCTATTTGCTCCTTTAGCTTGGCATATTTGGCCTTGCCTATGCCCTTAACCTGCATAATATCCTCTGGTGTTTGAAAACTGCCATTGGCCTCCCGATAATCTATGATCCGCTGAGCCATAGCCGGCCCTATGCCCTTAAGCTTTTTCAGCCCCTCCACATCTGCGGTATTAATATTTACCATTTCACTACCGCCATTTTTTCCTTGCTCCGTGGAACTGGTTTTAGACGCCCTGCTTGCAACACTCCCCTCTACACTAGAATTATTGCCCTGGCTTCCTACATTGCCATCTTTAGAGATAGCTTTCCCCTTTACCCGAATTTCCATGCCATCCTTAACGGTAGCCGCCATATTTACCTGACTGCTATCGGCGGTAGGCAGCAATCCCCCACATTGATTAATGGCATCTCCTACCCGCCCTTCCCAAGGCACATATACCACCCCTGGCTTTGCCACCTCTCCTGTAACATATACAGCCACCTGCCTCTCAC
>ERZ1026856.355-NODE-355-length-30248-cov-12.453284_pt1 | contig 30248 bp, 31 predicted proteins | sample MGYA00380158_ERZ1026856 | MGnify/ENA primary metagenome ERZ1026856 (study PRJEB33269, sample SAMEA4719794) | human gut metagenome | biome: human-associated habitat; feature: organic feature; material: feces | place: Cameroon | collected 2013-10 ...
GTAAACTCCTTTTCAAATTTCTCCCTGCCGACCTTGCCCATGTTGCTGCGCAAGACAGAATCATTCAAGAGAAGCTGAATCTTGTCAGCAAGAGCAGCAACATCATGCTTCGGAACGAGGAAGCCCGTCTTACCATTATCAATGATACCAGGAATACCACCCTCCGTAGTAGAGATGCAAGGCAAACCATGTTCCATAGCCTCCAACAATACAAGAGGGAAACACTCATTATGATAGAACGTAGGGAAGACAAAGATAACGGCAGCCCTTCTCCTTCAATACCTTCAGAGAATCAAGCAGAACAACCACACCCTTGCTTATCAGAAGATTAGAAAGGAACAGGAGATGAGGCACCTTATCCTCAGGAGAAGCCATAACAGATGAAGCCGATACAAGACTCTCAATAGCAGAAGAAGGAATACCATTGCCACATACGAGCACATCCCCCCTATCCACATACTTCTTCACGTCCTCATACTGACATTCCGATAGCAGGATCACCTTTATGCCCTTGAAGAACCGCTTATACAAAACATTGTCCAGCCATTTCTCCTGTCGGGTAGCCACACCCTTATTATGATAATGCACAACCACCTGACAGCCCAGACGCTTCAACATCTGAACCACCACAAAGTCCTTACAGAAAGCACCGCCACAAGCATTCGGAATCACATAAACCAATTGAGGTTTGACCACCTTCACCTCATGCCGTATCTTCTTCAGAAGCTTAAAGAAATCCAAGAGCTTCCTCATCCCCACATTCCCAATGTCCTGCAAGTTCCGCAGTAGTCAGGTTGAAGTAATGACAGTCAAACTCCCGATTTATCAGTTAGCAATCGTGGATATACTGTCCCACCATAGCTGCACCACACACAGGCGGAGGCATGTGCATAATAAAAAGTATCTTTGGTTTCATGATAAAACCTCCTTTGAGAATGTATTATTGAAAAATCGCCAAATAGGAAAACGCTTGATATTCTCTGAATCTTCTTTTGAACATAACGGATACCATTTACGAAATTCTTTTTTGTCCTCCAACAGCAAGGATGCACCAACCTTCAAGATTGAATTTGCTTGTTCATTAAGCAGTATAGTTTGGAGTTTCGACATTTCCGTTTCTCCTAACTTTCCTAATCTTTTTAACACCTGACAATGGTTGATGTAATGCATAGCGTCAAGAGACCGTGAAGTCTCTTTCCTCATTAACCAGCAGCTAAGCTTCTCTGCATATTCTAACAGTTCATATTTGCGTAAAGAATCTGCATCACTTAGTTTGTCATAGCACTCCAACATGTACAGCAAATCAAAATTGGCCATTTCTAATATATGAGGATTCCGATCTATCAAAATATCATAAGAACTTATCTGATTTTCAAATGGAATATTATCACATTTCAGCCAGAGACTTTCGTTTTGCAGATAAGAGAATGGACTTACTGGATATTTTTTGCCATCTTTAAACTTATACTGAAGAGATATCTTACCATCAAAGAAATCACCAAAACGAGAGTTCCCTTTGTCATCAACACTTTCCCACAGCAGAATATTTAAATTTCCAATGTCAACCAATATAAGAGTATTTTCTCTATGACCTATATTCACAAGATTTCCTGTGTCTGCAGAATAAAGAATCGAATTGATGTTAACATTTTGTTTTTCGGTAATAGCAGTTAAATCCAAAGGCTTTTTTACATGGAACCGGTGAAGTACATTTTTCAAATGATTCCAACCATCCAATCTGTCTTTTAAGTCTTTCACTAAATCTTTTTCATTGATTTTCATGTGCAAAGATAAATCTCCTATCTTTAAACTTCCATACTCATTCAGTGCAAGAACAAACTCTGCATCCCTTATACTTTTATCAAGAGTTTTCAAAGTGCTTTTAAACGAAGCCTTATTATCATGTTTCTTACTATTAAGAAGAATAGAGAGCGTCAAAATATCACCGATAGAAATCACCAATCTACCTTCTTTTATCTCATTTCGATATTCTTTAAAGAATATTTTATCGCCAACAGCAACCTCTTTCTTTATTACACTCTGAAACGACACGGATTCTATTTCTTCTGCAATTGGTATCTCTATGTCTAAGTCCTTGTCTATTTGCGCATACATATAGGAATTATGAGATGACAAATACCCCATCATTTCTACAGGACTCATTTCTGAAGAAGGAACTACAAAAGAGAAATTCTTTATATTTCTCTTCTTCATATCCTCTAATGTGAAAGATTTCATTTTAGCAAAACTAACTTGTTTTTTGGAATTTACCAAGAACGTCTTCACTATATCTTCAAAATCTTCAAGAGTTTTTGGCATAGGCTTCATTGCAACACTAACCGTACTCTGTTTATCCTTACCCTTCAAGATATTCTTAATGGTTTCAGGTAATAAATTGCGATAGAACAACAAAGAATCTCTTCCTTTGTTTTTCTCTTGACACACTATGTAAATCGTAGGATCATTCAAGTATGCTTTCAAGTCTTTAACAGAAATATTATACTTATACTTTTTCTTCTTGAATTTATCTACCTCTTGCCCTTTTAGCTGAACAGGAGCTCTACCCATAAACGAATCTTTTGCCTTGTTTGGCTTAGCATATAAGTACAGAGCACCATCCCAAAATGGTTCTTTATCATTCTCACTTATATGCTGAGATATGATTTCGCTACCCTGTATAAAATTTTTAACAGCCAAAATTGCCCCTTCCTCTATTTCTTTTGATGTCATTTTTTCATTTTTTGATTATCAATTTTCACATGGACAACACATCCTAAATCACTGAAAATGAATAAAATATATCGTTCTTTGTTTTTTATTAAATTTAGTACTTTTACAGACGAGCCTTTAATAGCTCTGATTTTCGGTTTAAGCAAGATGATATCCTTCTCATATTCAAAGTAACTAAAAAATTAACCACTAAAAATTCGGAGTCTCAATATACAGAGAGTTACCTCTTATGAAATTTTATCAGGTCACTATTGCCTTTATATCTAAGAATGATGTTTATCAAATTCTGCATGCAAGACAAAATTACACAAATATATAATAGCACATCTAACAAGTTGCGCCAACCTAATCGTATTGAGTTCCAATTCTTTTCTCGATATAATCAGCTGATATTCTGTACGAGACATAGGCCCGTCCTTAATAATTATCGACTTATGCTCCATATAATTACGTAGCATTTTCACGTCCTTTGTTTGTTCATCAACAACATACCAATCCGTTTTCATTCCATAAACATCCAACTTAATGTTATATAATCCCAATAACGGCATGTTCTGTGAATACGCCAAAATTTCCGACCGTATGTCTCCATTCTTGCAATTCCATATCTTGGCAAAGTCTATCTCATAGGATTTTAGCCTAATATCAATGTAATTTGATAAGAACATGGCAATTTTATCGAATGTAGAATAGAAATTTTTATAAGCCATTTTTAGCATCTCCATATTCATGCCATTCTCATCATCATCATCTATAATTGTATACAGCATTTTCCGTGTGCTGATGAAACTACCTTTAATTTCTTCAAAGCAGCTTTCATAAAGAGCTTTTTTCTCTGGAATGTCAACTATGTCTGGAAGTTTCACATTATCATATAATGACAGCATAGAATCAGGCTCAACATCATTATAGCGATTGATTCTCAGATAATGTTGACATATCCATTTTTCGTATTCACCATCTTGGATATTATCATAATCAATTAATGGTGCATCAAAAGAAGGAGAAGGCCATGAACAAATCTGTCTGAAATGAGGAAAAAAACTATCATAAAACTGTTGGTATTTTCTTATTATCTGCTGAGCTTTTCTTACAATGAAAGGTTCTTCCTCTGTCCAAAATGCATGCATATTAGCATAAGCAAAACCTTGATTTCTCTCCACTTCCTGTGTATTGCAAGTATCCAACATGGCCATTCTATAGAATTGTTGAGCTTCACAGAACCTTCCTAGATGATCATAAGCATTAGCCAAGCACAAATAAGCACGGCATGACGTTCTGAAAGCAGTAAGATACAATGCGGCCCATTCTTCTCTTTTTACACGAGTAATCAAATATTGTACATTATGGTAGTAGCTTACTTCCTTATAGACATATTCGTTGTTATAGTACGCCTTTCTGAAATCCAACTCTCGGCTTTTCAAAATACCATAAGCATCTCCAAGAACACAATATCCTATCAACTGATTGAACAAGTTTTCTTTTGACCATTCGATTTGTTCAGTCTTTGATAATTCAGCCATGAAAGTCTCTCTATTAATGGCATTTTTATTAAACAAATCAACCAATGATGCAAACTTGTTTATCTGTTCAGTCCTTTCCGTTATTTTAGATTGTTCTATAGAATTATTCATAATGAATACTAATTATAGTCATATAATAAAGGAGGCGGCGAACCGCCTCCCCGGTGTCAAACATGAGTTTGAATCACCTGTTTGATGTACTACACAATCGATATAACATCTTGACTCGCGTTGAACACGTCAACATAATCAATTGGAACTCCGAAGTACAACTTGATAGCAATACTTGATAAATCCAAAATTGCGATTATACACTTGGCAGACTCTTCAAAACTCTGCCCTTTCATTTTCTCGATGAGTCGGGCAACTTTATGCCCGACCTAACAAAAACCAATTTTCTTCATAAAGTTTAAATTTATAAATATATTTAAAGTTATATTAGCCGTCCCTTCGACGGATTCCTTATGGCTATCCTCCCATCCACCCAACTCTTGCAATCCCATAAGGTAATATTTTTTAGATTCGTACTACAAAACTTTATCCTCGAAAAGTATATTATAAAGAAGGAAGATGCGTTCCTTTTATTTCTTCTGGCATTTCATTCTCCATAAAAAGAGCCGAACTCTGAATATCGGCTCACTCAAAGCCTCGGCAGGATAATATCTCAAAAGACGAGCGTCACGATATAGGCGCAGGAGGTTATGCCCCAAAACGTGATGCTTGTCATAATGCCCAAAATTGCCTCCATTCAAGATGTCATCAAGAAGCATTTGCCCATCTTTACATCCATAGATGCAATCATATTATCCTCTGTCAATCCCATGACCTTATGTAATTTAGAAAAGGTGGTGAGAGAGCAATCCCTCACCACCATAACCATTAACATCCCTTGTTCGCAAGAACCGCTACAGGAACTGGTTTTAAGCATCGTTGAGATGCCGACTTGCATCCATACCACAGATAACAATCAGATCGCCAGAGGCGAATGGATGCCTCGGAGCACAGTTAGCTCCTCTAACTTGAATTTACGACATCTGTCAGAAGAAATTCCGAACCTCCAGCAAAATGCCTCAATATGTTTTATGTCATCATCAGAATGCCAACTAATCTCCCATTCAACATCCTTGCCTATCGCCTCGTTGATCCTGTCAAAATAGGGCATGTCAACAGCAGAAAGAGAATGACCAAGAACAGAAATCTTTCTTATAGACGCCAAGCCCTCAAAGAAATCCTCGTTTGCCGCAATAATGCTCTCCGTAGGCTTCATGTTAATGGCATAATAATCCTCAAACCGTCCCAAGGCCTCCTGTACCGCATTATACCTGACAGACGACCTCCAGTTGCCCTTAGCCTCGTCCTTCAAGAAATAAGCAAGATACGCAAGCTTGTCATTGGCAAAATAACGTCCCCTCTTGTCTTTAAGGTTAGGTCTATACCTCCGTCTGTGCTCGTTACGTTTCACCCAAGCCTTAAAGCCCCCTTCTTCATCGGCGCTATGCCCTATTATCAAGCTTCCATATCTGTCATGCCTACTGCCATGAATATACCTTATCTGCTCTCTCCCGATGCCATAGACCGACTCCAGAAAATCTGTATAATTGAACGTCAGGAACCGGGCATTCTTGTCGATATCAAGCAGACGCTTCTTAAACCCCTTCTCAAACGCCAACGTGTTAATCCACTTATGCAGCTGATACCTCATTTCAAACGTGCAAGAGTTGAGCATGTCCGATATGCCGTCCAGCCCCAGATAATAGTCGCAATATCTGAACCCATCCGAATCTTCGTCACAATCTGGCAAGACAACATCAAGAACATCGAGCACCTTCTCCCTGCTCAGGTCAGCCAGATGCTCTTCAAACCGCCACCACAGATTGTTCTCGGCCCATGTTGTCTTTGGGTAGACGCCGCCAGATGAGCATCCCCATGAAATCTCAAGACACCTCAAGCAATCCTTGAAACTTTCAAAGCTGTTCATCAGCGACCTCGGTCCGAAATAGAGGTCAAAAGTTGCCAACACATAAGGCCTATGTCTTAGCAGATACTTTCTAAACTCAGCATAAGAACATTTAGCCCCATGATAGCAATCAAATCCGTTTCCGATGATATATAGGTGGTCTGATGTCATATTGAATGTATTTACCAATATCAATCTCTCTCAATCCCCATTCTACTAAATATAGGATAGATAATATGTTCTAATATCCAAGTCATTTCACACCCATCATTCTTTCGTGCTCCTTGATCTCCTCTTCGGTAAATCTCATTTTGAGCAGTTTGGCAGGAATACCACCAATGATACTGTATGGAGGAAAGGATTTAGTGACAACAGCACCGGCAGCCACAACCGAACCATGACCGATAGTCACATCTTTCAGGATAGTAACATTCGCACCACACCACACATCATCCTCGATGACGACAGGCTGGTCATATACATTCACCCCATCCACAAACTTATCCTCCACGGTAACATCCGCGATATATTTGCCCAAGATGTCAATACGATGATCACCAGTGATGATTGTAGGATTCGGACCGAAGAGCACCTTCTTGCCAATAGTACACGGTGCATCTGTACAATAGATGGTACTCCCTTTAGGAATCGAAGTACCATCCCCTACCGACAGATTCCACAATCCTTTGATATCCGAAGACATCGGACGGATATATACCCCCTTTCCACAGTGCTTCATGCATCGCTTCCATACAGGAGCCCACATCTTGTCCCACAAATACGAAGGCACAAGACTTATCTTTTGTAGTAGCATAAAAAAATGATTTGCCATATTACACGAATAAACTTAATGCCTGCTCTATGACAGGAGCCATATCGTAGTATTTGTATTGCGCCAATCTTCCTCCAAATATAACATCAGCCTCTTTTTCAGCAAGTTGACGATATTGTTCAGCAAGCAAATTATTACGCTCATCATTTACAGGATAATAAGGTTCCATACCTTCTTTGTATTCCGTAGAATACTCTTCTGAGACAACCGTCTTTGGACAATTATATACATCTTGACCGAACATCTCAAAATGCTTGTGCTCAATAACTCTTGTATAAGGTACCTCATGGCTGGTATAATTGACAACCGCATTTCCCTGATAATTTGGAGTGTTCTCAATACGAGTCTTAAAACTAACTGTACGCCAGTCCAACTTTCCTAAGGAATAGCCGAAGTACTCATCAATAGCTCCTGTATAAACCAACTTATCAGCATATTTATTCCAGTCCTTATACTCTGAATGGAAGAAATCCACACCAGTCTTACATTCAATACCTTCCAGCAAACCATCAATTAATTGATTATATCCTCCCACAGGGATACCCTGATATTTATCATTGAAATAGTTATTATCAAATACCAATCTTACAGGCAATCGCTTGATGATAAAAGCAGGTAATTCAGTACACTTCCTACCCCATTGTTTCTCGGTATATTCCTTGATCAATTTTTCAAAGATGTCTTTACCCACCAAGCACAGGGCTTGTTCTTCCAGATTCTGAGGCTCACGCCCATTCAATGCATCTAAAGCTTCTTTCTTCTGCTCTTCTATCTTAGCTTTAGCCTCTTCTGGAGTCAATACTCCCCACATCTGGTAGAAAGTATTCATATTGAAAGGAAGGTTATAAAGCTTACCTTTATAATTAGCTACAGGGCAATTGGTATAGCGATTAAATTCTACTATAGAATTAACGAAATCCCAAACTTTTTTGTTAGAAGTATGAAATATATGAGCACCATATTGGTGAACATTGATACCTTCCACTTTTTTACAATAGACATTTCCCCCTAAATGAGGTCGCTTATCTATTACTAAACATTTCTTGCCCGCTTTTTTAGCCAGATAAGCAAACGTTGCTCCAAACAAACCAGAGCCCACGATTAAATAATCATATTTCATAGTCATCAAACTAAAGTTTTATAAATGTCATGAAAATCCTCAACTCTTCGATCCCATGTGAGCATTTCCTCAACCCACGCCTTGGCCTTTTGCCCTATTTCCTTCAATTCCTGCGGATGTTCGTATGCCCAGAATAATTTCTCTGAAAAACGATTCATCGTTTCAGAATAAGAATCAGCCACATCAATTTTCAGCAATATCTTATCAGAGAACACATCCTGTCCACCTGCATTAAAACAGATAGATGGGCACCCCAAGGCACAAGCCTCCAACACCGACATCGATCCCGAATCACGGAAAGCAGGATAAACACTTAAAGAACAATTAGCCAATATTTTCAATAGTTCAGAACGCTGGATAAACGGAATCAATGTCACATGATTCTGAAGCCCCAACTCATCAACCCAGCCCATGACTTTCTTCTGCTCCTCCTCAAAACGGATACCGATAAGTTTAATACTCCAATTTTGCTTATTAGCACTCAACTTATCCATTAAAGCCACTTTTGCAGCTTTTAAGAAAATATGAATACCTTTCCAGTCCCATGCTTTTCCAGCATAAATCATTTCAAAAGTATCCAGAGTTTCGTTTTGCGGAATATCAGCGAAATCCTTTTTGTCGAAAGCAATAGCAGGCATCAGCTCCAACCGGCTTTTATTCCCATAAGGTTTTAGTCGTTTCAAGTTCTCATTGCAAGAACATAGTACCACCTTGTTATTTTTCTTACGAGTATTAAACCACTTAAAAATTTTCAGATCCTTTCCTTTCTGTCGTATGCCCTCCTTTTTCACAGTATTAGGTTCTAAATCTTCCCAAAAAGCAGGAGCAATACATTCAGCACCACCGATTGGTCCCATCACAAAAGGAATATCGAGCCAAAAACCAGGAGAAGGAGTACGATACTGATTAAAAGTCAGATGATGGAAAATATCAAAATGATATATCTTATTCATCTTCCTTACGAATTTTCTAACCAACCATTGCCACAGCAAGTAGTTGATTTGCTCTCCCCAATTACTTTGCATTTCATTCTTATAAAACATCCAAGAAGGAATATCATAATATAAGAAATGTATATTCGCAAGAGAAGAATCGTTAGCTAAAGCATTCTCAATCTTCTCTTTACACCGAGATCTTGTCAGTACGAAAATTTGGTCTTCTGGATATTTTCGCGCCATCGTGGTAGGAACCATCCAGCCCACACCATATTCACTACCTGCCCCTGGTTCACAGGCGTAAGCAGACATTAAAATTTTAAGCATAAAATTGAGATTTATCTATGATTCAAGTTGTAGTTTTTTATATAGTTCATCAACACTCTCACTTATTTTCTCTGGCGAGAAAGTTCTTTCTCCGAAACTTTTTGAATATTCCGCCATATCCCTGCGAAGTTCAGGAGATTCCATCAACTTGCGTAGTTGCATGGTAAGAGCATCTGCATCATCAAATGGAAAAGTGAGGCAGTTCTTACCCTCTTCTATCACATCTGGCAGACCACCTACAGGAGTAGTTACTACAGCAACACCCCTTGCCCAGGCTTCCAATACCACCATAGGGAAACCCTCATGGCGGGAGCACATACAATAGACACCTGCTTTATTCCAAACATCCTCCTTTTGCTTGCCAGTGATATAACCAGTAAAGGTTACACTGTCATCCAAACCCATAGTTTGAGCCATAGCTTGAAAGCGCTCCACCTCACCATTTCCCATGATGGTCACATGCCAGTCAGGAAAATCCGCTTTTAGTTTCTTCCATGCTTGGAGAAGCAAATCCGGATGCTTATTGTCATTCAGAAAGGCAGCCATGATGATACTCTTCTCCTTGACAGAATAATCCACGGCTGGAGTCGGAGCACAGGCATTATAGACAACAGCAGTCTTGGCATTCACTGTAGGAAACCATTCAGCAAAACACTTCTGCCACTTCTTTGCCAACAACACCACGCAGTCAGCTCGGTTCAGACACCATATAAACAAACGATTATGCGTGTGATCCTCCAACTGATTACCCATGTGGATATGCATGATAATCTTCTTTCTACCGAGCAATGCCAACAGGAGCACAGGCATTTGAATAATTAGGCAAATCTTGTCAGGCACAGTATGGAAATGCACAATATCATACTGCCATATCGTAAACAGCGCCTTAAAGTAAGCCTTCAGCGCATACCACAGCTTCACACCATACCCCCTCTGGATTTGCGTACCAAGCCATCCGCAATGATACTTCTCCCAGAAAGGCATCGTCTTCATGAGGCGCAACACACTCGCAACGCCTCCACCACTCTGCTCGGCAGAGCCAACCATTAAAACTTTTGTCATGATTTATATCTTCTCTGCCAATGTCTGTTGTTCCGTTTCACTTTTTGCAGCCATCCTGCGCTTTTCCATCATCTCTTTCCTCATTTCCTCTCTCCTTCTCTGCTCCATCATGTTTCTATTGGCATTTAGACACAATGCTATCAGCATACAATATCCCATACCCTTACCTGAGAGCCACGAAGTATCGGCAGTCTGCTCTATAGCAAGACAACAGAAGGTAATCATTGCCACACGATAATAGCGCATATCCACTATCTGATTGAAAGCAACCAGCCTGCGCTTCCAGAACCAGCAGAAGAAAATCACACCTACAATACCAAACTGAGCCAATGTGGGATAGTAGGCATCACAGATAAAAAAGCCAGTATCAGGACTTAATCCCCAAATATCTGTCAAATGATATTCATAATAAAGCGGCGAATAATACTTCCAGGCACCATTGCAAGCAAAAGATCCCATACCAGAACCAAAAGGAAAATAGTCCCAAAGGATTTGCAGTGATGTCTTATAAGTCATAGGACGGGCCAATTGATCGTTACTCAATCCTGAAACATAATAGACATCAAATTTTGTCCATGTTACCACCAACACCGCAACTATTAAAACAAAAACATAAAGCATTGTTTTTGGAGACTTGAAATTCAATCTGTTTTTGACAAAATAGACGAAACCTATAAAACAAACCACCTCACCCAAGAATTTAAACTTAGGTGCCATCATTCCTGTCAATACCAGCAAAAGAGCGATATTTCGGTTGCGTTTTGTTTCTTTAGTAAAGAGATACCATGACATACCTGTACATATAGCCAACTGACCGAGAACAGGAAATTCTGCTTCTACCTGAGTATCTAAGGTCTGCGGATGATAAACTATCCAAGAGAACAAAGTGATAACCATCGTTCCCAACATCCATTTCTTTTGCTTCTTTGTAAACCTCGGATTCAAAATCCAGGTACAGAAAATAATGGAATAGGGTCGAATCTCTTGCAACAGATCTAACCATACACCGCCAGCTACATTCACTCCAAACATTAATGAATAAAGTGTATAAAATGCGATAACACTCAAACACACCATAAATTCCCTCCATGGGCGCCTGTTGATACTGCGATTACTATACTTCATAAAAGTATAGACAAACAAGATTCCCATCATGATTTCATCAATACTTGAGAAACCCGGAAGATCATTATAGGCTATACATGTAGGAAAATATATAATCCAATAAAGGGTGAAAAAACGAGATATACCTTTCACTATTTTATGTATTTTTTAAATTAGTGTTAAATGATTAATTCTCAAATGGTATTTGGAACCAACTATATTTGTTACGGGCCCAAGTCTTTTGACCTACAACATAGACTAATTGTACGAACCATTTGGGTAGCATATTTTTAATAGACCTATTCTGAGTCTTTTTCTGCCAGCTACCTGCGTAGTTATGAGCACAGAAACTCTTTGCTGTCTGATGTACCTCTATGGAATTGCGACTATTGAAATAATCCTTATCAAAGACAAACATCTGTTTCATCATCAGATTGTAGTCCATAAAATTCAAAGAAGACATTTCCAAAACTCTCCAGAATTTATAGCCCAAACTTGTTAGCACATGATGAAAACGGCAAGGAAGAGGCAGCATATCATAACTTCCATCTTCTTGAATGAAAGACCTGCCTGTATAGGAATCCAACATATCCTTTATCCATTTACAACCAGGTTCACTTCCTATTACAGCCGCTTCAAAAGCTCTTATTTGATCATGCCCTATGAAATAAGGTAAACTCAACAATGGATCAAAACTTTTATACACCAAAACATCCGAATCTAAATAGATACCGCCATAGTTATACAAAGCAAAGAGGCGAATATAATCTGCAGCAAAAGCATATTTCTTGGCCTCAAATGCTTGCTTTGTCCAAATAGTACTATTTATATCGAATCGTTTGGTATCCCACACCCAGACTTCATAATCTGGCAGATACTTCTTCCATGTATCTAAACACTTTTGAATCTCCACTGGATAAGGGTCACCCGACAACCAACAGAGATGTATTATTTTTGGTATCATGTATTATATCTATATTATCAAAATCTCAAACTTCTCAAACAAGAAGAAAAATTACACATTTATAATATTCTTACCAACTTCCCTTCCGCATCATTCTGAGACAAAAGACTTTGAAGCACACTCTTTATCACAAAACAAAACTCCGTATGCATTCCATCTTTATCAAGATTCATGATGGAGTCAAGACGCTGGCGCAGTTCTTCATCAGGAAGCAAATTACCATCTTCATCATAAATCTCTCCATCAATAGCAGCCTCTCTACGCTTGCTTAACCATTTACAATTAAGATTCAGAGTATCAACATCTTTTTGTGCTTTGTCATCAGCACCCACAACTCCACCAAACTCATCATACTTAAAGAACTGCTGGCAATCTTCCTGCAAAGGCGTAATAGTCAGTATTTCGGACTCTTTCGCCTTATCACAATGAAAAAAACTCTTTTTCTCTTTCTTTGGGGCAGCCATTCTTCCTTGTTCTTCCTCGATAGTCGGACGGCAAGAAAGCAGAAAATTTTCATATTCCCCAGCCAGCATGCGGTTTTTATCTTTTGGGAAAACATGTTCTACCACATATTGTGGATGATTAGGATATTCCAACCTACACCCACAATAGCAACAGATTCCACCCTGTTCTTTAAACATCCACTCTTTAAGATCTTTGAAAGTGCTAAAACTCTTGACCAAGTCATACACGTCAGGACCTTGCAGCGAAGGATGTATAGAATTATCAGCAAGGCTTTCTTTGTCTAATTGGTTTTCAGCCAATTCCTTTTCATAAGCTACAACCTCACAAGCCTCGAAGTTTTTTTCTATATATTTCATACAGTTCTGCTTTCAAGTCTATTGATTATTGAACGAATCTTCACCAAAGAAGGCTGATCTGGCGATGTTATCGTTTCCAAGACAGCAAGCTGCTCTTTTGCCTCCTCCAACTTACGCATACTTACGAGTTGCTGAATATCCTTCAACTTCTGTTCTACCGAACTGTCACGAGTACCAACCATCATCTCTTCTTCCAAGATCAAATTGGAATCGAGTCCATAAGTCCTCAGTTCCATATGCTCATAATGATGCGTCTCATGATTGTACCACAAACGATACACCACATTCTCATCCGTATTCTCTACCGAAGAAATAACAAGCGGAGCATGGGTACTTACAATAAACTGAACATTAGGAAACGTTGTGTGTAAAGCTTTCAGCACTTTACTCTGCAGAGCAGGATGAAGATGCTCATCTATCTCATCAATAATCACAGTGCCATGGGTATGCATAAATGCTTCATCGCCCAGCATCGTCTTATTCAACAAAGCGCACCTTATAGCTATATCAACCACAATATTGACCAATCGCTTATATCCATCAGAAAGCATGGAAGACTCAACAAATCTACCATCCGTATACTTAAAATACACCTTTCCCCTTACAGGTCTAAGCACCATCTCTTCAATAATGTTACAGCCATTTGCTCCTAAGCATTTTTGAATTGCTTTTTTCACACAATTAATTTCCTGCTCTCCGCTTTCAGCCTCTTGCAAAACCAGCAATCGTTCAAGCCAGTAATCAAATAGTCCACGGCAGTCATAGCATTCAAAATAACCAAAGGATGGTTTTTGTGCATATTCTTTAAACTTATTTCTGTCAATCTTACGAGATGCGTGAATATCTTCTGTTGTAAAACAAGCATATACAGGCAAGACATTGTTTTGTACAAACGAATCACCCTGCTTAACATGAGAATTAGAATACAACTGAGCAGCATAATTTTTCAAAGGAACTAACCCTTGAATCAGATTACGGCTGTTTTTCTTTGACTTTTTCTCAAGATGTAATTCTGTAGAATAATCAAAATCTATCGTCTCACCTTCAGCATCTATGATAGGATGAATGTCCGAAAGACCAAGATGAAAAGAAATCGCTATTGGAGCTTCTGGGAGTATGGTATTATTAGCATCAACATTCATCTTAAAATCCGCATCATCCACACTCTTCCATACAGTATTTTCATCACTATACCCACAAAACAAGGAGTTAGCGACAAAATTGCACGCCCGAATAAGAGAGGTTTTTCCACTTGAGTTGTCACCTATCAAAAGGTTGATTCCCTTGCGAAAATCCATCGTTTTATCGTCATAGCAACGGAAATTGCTTATTCTAATATCCTTCATCTTATATATCTTATTTGATTACTATGTGCAAAGATATGTTTTTTCTGACAAATCGCCAAATTATTATCATGAATATATCAATTGTGTACAATAGAAGTTCAAATAAACTTTCCATATATCACCATTTCTAACAGCTCGCTTTTCTTAATTAAGCATCAAGACAAACATTGATATAACTTAAAATTCATCATAGTCTAAATTTTTCTTGACTATAGTGAAAACATATATAAATTAGACAATTCTCCCATCAGCCATTTCATTCTCACATCCCAGCTTCCAAGCCTTTCTGCAGTTTCACGATTTTTATCCACAAGAGACTGATAATCTTCAATATGTTCTATCACATTAGCAATCAGCTCTTCTGGCGAGATTTTATCACTCAACTCTATCACAGGATTATACCCGATAAAGTCAATGAGTTCTTGCGGAGCATGCCCCACCATCACCATTCTTGAGAACATACATTCCCAATAGCGCTGCGTAAGAGTTTCAATATCACCAGCAATCTCTGGTTGAGTGATGCTTCGAGGCAAAGCAATAGTCACCTTTGCATTCCCCATTGCTTCATATAGCTGCTCATTGGTATAGATAAACTTACCATTCTGCTTCGTACAGACATGGTTTAAGTTGCGATTCTTGTTATCAATGACAGACTCCAATTGATCAGCCTTAAATACCTTATCATTGGAACGCCCAAACTCCAACAAATCAATATTGCGGTCTTTTAAAAGCTTTCCTTTTTGATATACAGAATCATCCACCGCTTCAGGGCACCAAATAACATTTATTCTTTGCCATCCCTTATTCTTCCCAGAGAACCGCTCCTGCATCCTCTCTGCAGTCTGACGCGAAGAAAATATCGCAGTCTTTACCTGATGCCTACGCAGCCATTCACACGTCTTCTCAAAATAGCAGGGCCAACAGTCCCAAAACATAGGAACAACCTCATATCTTGCATAATCAGGAAACGTATCAAATAGTAAAGACACAGGCTCAACAAGCCTCAGCCTTGCCTCCTTCTTACTTTTCCATAAAGTAGGCAGTTCCCAACGAAATGCTGCTCCATGGAAACACTTCGGAGGATAACAACTCTTCTCCCCACCTCCCCCTAATCTCTTCCATGCCTCAAAAGGAGCAAGTTTGAAATTTAGATAGCCAGGATGTATATATGGAGGGACAGCCTTTATTATTTTTTTTTTGCAACTCATAGAATTACTATTTTTTGTGTAATTTCTACTTATCTTTATATTCCTCAACAACTTGACGTAAAGCATCAATATATCCTCTTCCATGAGTCAAATCTGGCTCCATATAGTTGCCTTCTGCCCACTCATTCCAGGATTTCAACATGAGAATTTGGTGTTCTTCTTTCTTACCCTTAATAGCTTCCATTGCCATTCGAACATGCTTTGCAAAGTATTCAGGAGTAGAGTTGATGTAAATATTTGTTTTTCTACCGCCTCGAGGGGAATGATCCCATTGAGGTACAATCTGCGGTATCACATTTTCATCTTTATCTATCTCTCCGATGAGTTCCTTATAGTGCTTACTATAATCATAAACATGAGTTGGACGATTCAAGAGGATGCCCTGCAAGTGCTTATAAACCTTATGCCAAAATGTATTTCTATTTTGCTGAGCATGACCCAATATATCACAATAACATACTGCATCATATCCTTTCTGAAACATCACCTCTTTTTTGATACTATTCTCATTTACATTAGCAACGAGATAGATACCAGGGAAACCTGCCTCAACACTCATTTTCTTAAAACAATCTACATACTCCTGCGGAAGAGCAACTGGATCAAAAATGAAAAGATAAGGTTTACCATCTACTTTGACATAACGCTCATCCTTAAAAGCCTTAAGCAGTAACTCAAAATGCGCCTTTGCATCGTCTATACCAGGATAGGTTTGCTCCATTAATATAGCTTTAGAATCATTACCAGCCGTACAACCTACAGCTCTCCATGTATGATTGGCCCATGCCAAGCAGAAAGGGAAATCAGGCTTACCTGACTCTAACACCTCATGGAACACATCTGCCAAAAGTCTTCTGCCATTACCAAACCAGTAATGCCAGTAACAAAAAGCTGTCACACCTGCTTCACGAGCCATTTGAGCCTGCTGCTCTCGGATAAGTGGTAAACGAAGATCATAATAACCTAACTCAGTTGGTACACGAGGTTCATCATGACCACGGAACAAAGGCTTTGCTTTGCCTACATTTGTCCACTCTGTAAAACCTTTTCCCCACCACTCATCATTCTCTGGGAATGGATGAAACTGAGGTAAATATAACGCTAAAATTTTTGGATTCATACTATTTATTTCTTATTTTAATTATTAATGTCGGAATTAACAGGCAAACAAGTATCATCATAACAAAAACTGTTACTCCTTGACGATGAAAACCAGTTACCATTATCAAAGTACATACATTCAATATAACCCAATGAGTTACATAATAAGTCATTGAATGTTGACCTATGAATTGTAAGACCCTACAATTAGGCAAAAACTTGAAAATATTATTGAATACGACACAGCCTGCCAATGAATATATAATGGCAAGAAGATAATTTCCACCACTATTCAATGTATTTGAACGAAATATCAAATGCGATGGGTAAAACAACATTACTCCCAGATATACAATCCCCACTATTGAGATAAACTTCTTATCAAATTGTCTATCTTTTAAAATATAACCTAAGGTATAAACGGACAATCCCAAAGGGACATTAGTAAGATATATAGGCAAATTAGAAATGCTATTATAATACAGTACTATCGGTATTATTATACTAATTATGAAAATATATTGTGGCTTAATCTTTCTTACATATAATTCATTAAACAAAAGTTGAACAAAAAATAAAGAAAACAAAAACCATAAAGGATGATTACCAGTAACACTACCTGTACATACAAACTCCTTGATTGGGGTTAGTAAATAATGTTTCCAATTATAATCATCACTGGCAAATAATTTCAAGCACTGTACTATATGTCCTAAGAAGCTATATATAGCTAATGGAACCAGTAATTTTTGCCCCCCCCGAATGAATAATTGTTTATAATTTTTCGGGGTGTAAAACATTCCACTCTTGAAAAAGAACCAAAACATAAAAAACTGTAAAGGCTCTAACAGAATATTATCAACACTACAATCAACCTGCCCCATTAACAAAACATGATTCAGCATCATGTAACAAATTAACAAACCAGATAAGTTATCTAAATAATAAACTCGTTTATTCATTAATTGCATTATTTAACTTTCTAATAACTTTACATGGATTTCCTGCAGCAACACAATCAGCAGGGATACTTTTTGTGACAACACTCCCAGCTCCGATGATAGATCGTGCACCAATAGTAACACCTTTCAGAATAATAGAATGTGCACCTATCCATACATCATCCTCTATAAAAATCGGAGCAGACTGAGTTCCCTCTCCCGAAGATCGTCGAATCAGATAATCCATAGGATGAGCATCGGTATCCGTTATTAAAACACAAGCACCAATTTTTACATAATTTCCTATAATAATACTATTACTGCACCATATACGAGTACTGCTCATACCCACGTTATTCCCAATCTTTAAATGAGCTTTTGGCTCTATATAAATATTCCCTTGCAAATTACTCGCTATTGGATTTATAGAATCTCCAGAAGAAAAATAGAAGTTATCCCCGATATAGAGATTTCCTTGATTTTTTAAATTCAATTTTCCTGGAATCTGAATATTATTACCCAAATGCCCCCCCCACTTTCTTAATGAGAAGCCGATTAAAATAAGGATATACCTTAATACGAACTACTTTTGGAGCATTTAAAAACAAAGAGAAAATTTCACCTATCATACTATATCTTCGAATTTTTTTAGGATTTCATGATTATTATACTGATAATTTAATATCTTTCCCTTAACCTTTGTATAAATGCTATTATTGTTTTCTATAATTCTTGACAAAGTTTCAGGCATATCAGCTATGCTACAAATCCACCCTTCTTCATCAGAAACAACTTCCTTAGCTACTGGTATATTATTGCAAAGTACAGGAACATGTAAAACTTTTGACTCTGCAATAACATAAGAAAAGCTTTCTGAAACCGAAGTACAAACAAACAAATCTGACTTTTTAAAATAAGGATAAGGGTTATCCTTTGCTCCTAACAAAATCACTTCACGACTTACATCATATTTTTCTATTTTGTCTAACATGTCTTGAAGACATTCTTCTGTAGAAGCTATAATATACCAGCAGAAGGGCTTTGAAGTCATTTTTTTTAGTTCAGATACAATTTTAGGAATTAAATCAAACTGCTTTGTTGGGGAAAAACGACCTACAGATAATATATTAAATGTGTTATCCGAAAAAGGTACATTTACTTTTACATCATCAGCCAGTTCTTTAATATGATTATCATCAACTGAATTATATATAAACATTACTTTATCGGATAATTGTGGATAGAGACTCAGAAAAGACTGCCTTGCAGATTCAGATACACATATTATTTTATCATATTTGCTATAATCACCAGCTTCTTCAAGTTTCCTTCCTTTAACTAAATCTTGCAACCAATATCTTAATTCACAGTGCACCCAAGCTATTCGATTAGAGCAATTACGAAGCATAGATACACATATTGTTGCAGATGATTCTTGATATGCAATAACTGTATCAAATTTTTCCTTTTTCTGAATTCTGTTGATTTCAAATTTATGCAACAATCTACTTGCATTGCATCTAAACAACAAAGAAACTAAAGTAGAAAATTTACGAAACCAGAAATGATCATGAAATAAGCGATAGAAAAGACTCTTTTTTATTAGATACGGCTTAAATACCTTTTCTTTATAATAAAAATCACCATCCTCGTATAAAGAGAATATTCTTATTTCATATATATTACTATCTATCAATAGCAGCAGGTTCTCCAACGACTTATTAGTACCTCCAATATAGAAGTCGGGAATTACAAATAGTATTTTCTTTTTCATACATCTATTTTTTTGTCTTCAACCAATCATCATAGTTCTTTCGAAGCGTTTCCAAAGGAATACGTTTATCCTCTGAATAAAGTTTAGCCTCATGTCCTACGATTTCTTCTGGTGTAAATACAAATTTTACAATTCTCCATGGATTACCTACAACAACTGAATATGGGGGGGTATTACCAGATACCACACACCCTGCGCCCACAATACAACCACGCCCAATATGAGCCCCATTCAGTAAAGTAACATTGATTCCCATCCACACATCCTCCTCTACGATTATGTCCTTATCATATCGATGATCTGGATATAACTCATCCTTCATGGCATCTGTAACATCATACTTCCAGACTCCTTTTACTACAGCATGATTTCCAGGACATACACATAGATTATAAGAAGAAAAGCTACCTTTCTTCATGATAAACTTAGAACGAGGATTTAAGATCATTGCCCCACCAGGGATACTTGTATTCTCTTCCATAAATAGATTCTTTTTACTAAAAAGAACGGTGTCAGGTGACAAATAGGCAGTAGATGCCATCATGCCATACTCACCTTTTCTATCTATATGTAACCATTTATCAATTTTTAAGCGTAGAGCTTGTTTAATACTTATAGGATTCATGTTTTAAAGATTAAGATTCTACAGCAATAGGTTCTATCATTTTTAGCATGTTTTCCATGTAAGTGAGATTTCCTATGCCTACAGCCTTAGCCTTTTTATAAAGTATTGGCATCAATTTGACAAACTCTATCTTTGGGAAAGCATAACCATTATAAAAATAAGTTGCAGCATTAAAGAAATAAATTTTCTCAAAATGGAACAGTTGAAGATAATATTCTACACAAATATTCACCTTTTCGGAAAGAACCTTGAATCTAATACCTGATTGACGAGCAATCTCCAAGATTTTATCACGAGAAGTTTGAATCTCACGTGGATGGAACTTCAGATACAAAATTACATCAGAATCTAAACAGGAAATCGTCTCTTGGATAGTTTCAAAATAAAGATACAAGTCATCCTTTTTCATCAGTTCTCTCAATGGGTCTGTCATCAGCATAACACGACGCTCCTCAACATCAGAAGGAATATTGGATTCCACATATTTCTTCAGCTTTGAAGAAAACATCGGTTCAATATTCAACCGTTCGTCAATAAGTTGATGATGATAAGGAATCATGCTATACCTTTTATCCATAGGCAACTCATCGTATGGACGGTTGGGTGTACAATGCCATTTGGCAAAATCACAGCCAAATACTGGCTTGAAAAACAACCAATCAAGTAAAGATTCCTTAATTCTTCCCTGCCAAGTCAGTTCCATATTATATGGTCGATTGACATAATGGCTCGTACCTTCCTCAAAGAAAGCAATTTTGTATTTCAAATGTGAAAAGGCAACAGCTACAAAACGGCACATCTGATTAAGGACTTCCCCTAAATATATCGTTTCAATATGTTCCTCCTCGCATGTCTTTTTAAGCCATCTAAAATCGTCTTTACTTTTCTTTACACTTGCAAAATTGTTCAATTTAAAACTTCCCCACTTATTAATATCCTCCCTGAAGACTTTCTTATGCCATAACTCATCCAAGCACATCATTTCAAAAGCATCATGGAACTGGCTATCCCAACCAAATATCACCACATTATTCTTTAAATTCTCCTGTCGAATAATCTGTTGCGATACAAATAGTTGAAGTGGAGTAAAAACTATAAATAGATTTCCCATAATCAAATATTCTCTTTTATATAATCTATTATCTGTTTATCTTTAGCTGTGGAAAACTTACGAGCAAACAAATCATCACTACTCATTATCTGCTCTTTGTCATCGTTTGTCCAAACATAAGGCGCACCTCTTTTCCAATCTATCAACCTCAATGAAGAACTTTCATTTTTTACAGGATTGTATCTCTTATCCTTAAATGGAGAATTCATCAATACGGTTTGGGCGAAAATTTCATCTGGGCAACGAGTGAATCTAAATCTTTTTCTTACAAAGCCCTCTTTTGAGAGTAAATACCTAACAGCAGAATCCGTCAGCGACATCCAATTTCCACCTTTGTAAAGCCTTTGTTCATCTCTTTTGCATCGAGAGACACCTATACTTTTTTGAATATGTTCGAAAAATTCCTTAATTTTAAATCTCCGTATCACATTTCCTATCTTCGAGCGATTATATCTTTGGAAGAAATGGTACAAATTGGTTTTCCTATAAATATCCTCTACATTGTATTGGTCACAAGCTACCTCAAAGAATTCCTGTCCTTTTTGCAGTTCAAAGAATTCGCTGATATAGGTCGCTGATTTAATAGGCAAATCGACGCCAGAAAGCATATGGTAGTAATCAAAGCCCCCCCTAACCGCCTCCTGGAATAGAGCTAACTCACAAGCGATTTGAGAATAATCCCCCCAGACCACATTGACTCTTTTTGCCAAAAGAATGCCATGATGCAAAGACACTACACGAGAAAGAGAATCAAACATTTGACCTTTTACTTTTTTGTCTATGTGAACAAACACTTGTCCATCAATATGAGATAGTTTGTCCATTAGGATGTCCAATATCTCAGGCTCATTATGAGCCATTATCAAAAATGCATGTCTCATATTTTTTTATTTTATTTTTCGTTTTCCTATCATGCAAGGCAGAAATCTTTCTGCCAATATGATAAGGATATACGACACTACCATAACCACTATCATATTTACTATAGACATGATGATTATATTACCTAACACCTGAGGTGTTCGCCACAAAATCGGAAGATGCAAGCATAGGATTAGCAAAGTACCCATACTTATCTTTTCTATAAATTGGCAATGAATCTTTTTAAAGCAGTAAGCTATAAATACCAACAAAGATATACAGAGTACTATAGCAGAAGCATAATACACAAGCAGACTGTTACCATATCCACAATGAAAAACGTTGGGCATTTTCTCTATTGTATTCCAATGCCCCACCTTCAAACCAATCACAAATAGAACGACCGATTCTATCAACATAAAAGGTTTATCTTCACACCATTCAACCAAAGGCTTCAAATAATTACCCAAAACGAAGAATGGTAGACAAAAGCATGCAGTCTTCAACTGGAAATAGTCATTAGTTTGGTCAATATTGAAATATCCGAAAAGAATGACAGAAAAGGCAAAGCCCAAGATCCCCATATATGCCAATTTTATTCTTGGCGATGAGCATACTAACCTTATCACAAATAAAGCAACCAGAAACCACAATGGTACCATCACATAACAGAGTTGTTCTTGATTTCCCAATATTACATTGATAACTGTCTTAATATCCCTTGCCCCCCCAAAGGGGAGTGGACTCATGTATAAAAAATTATATATTAAATAGGGCAGCACCAATGAAAATACAGATCCTTTCAACTCATTCATTAAACCTTTCTGTCGATATAGCAAACCAGAAATCATGAAGAAAAAAGGCATATGGAATAGGAATATCTCATGTCGTGCTATTGGAGAAAAATGTCCCCAAACAACAAGAGAAATTCCTATTGCCTTAGCCCAATCTATCCAAAAGATTCTTTTTCGTGAACTTAGTGTTTGATGTTTCACAGGTCCATTACTTATTTAAAGATATTATTCTTTTCACAAACTCTCGGATGACACCCTCACCGCTTCGAGCCTGGCAAATGTAATCTACAAAAGGTTTGATATCATCCTCAGCATCTGCAGGACAACCTACATAACCACAGATCTTCATACAATCCATATCATTGTAGTCGTCTCCGATGTAAGCAACCTCATCTTTCGTTACATGATGCTTTTCCATTACCTCATGTAACATAGCTAACTTATCATGTACGCCTTGATGAACCTCTGAGATTTTAAGTTCTTCTGCTCGGCGAGCTACAATCTTTGACTCTCTTCCTGTTATTATAACGGGCGTTATACCATACTTATCCAATGTATAGATAGAATATCCGTCTTTAATATTAAAAGCTTTAAAAGCCTCACCTGAAGCAGACATGTAGATGTTACCATCTGTCATGGTACCATCTACATCCATTACCAACATTTTAATTTTCATCGCTTGAATATATTAGAATAAATACTTGGCGTTATAAACTCTATATCTTCCGGACGATCAAGAGATTCTGCAAATTTAGAAAGCTGATGAGCAATTCCCTTATTTATTGCATCATATTGAGAACGAAAGCGTTCTTCTGAAAAATCAGTCTTGTTATAATAACTTCCATTAACGGTAAAGCCATCAAATCCTGCTACATAATAGCTGACAACACCTACTCTCTGCAAAATACGCATCAACATCAAGGAAGCATTGTCACTATATTCTTGGGTACGGTCAACAAACGAGTCATAGTTTACAATGATGTCATCCTCCATGTCACTCTCGATGTTGGAAGTAATCAGAGACGTTACTTCCTTTCGTAAGTCAGTATAATGCTCATAGCGTTTCTGGCTACCCCAAAATGCGAGTTCAGAATATTTATCGAAAGTTTCATCACGGAAGTTGACTGTAATAACAAACAAGTTTTCCGCTTCGATTTTTTTCAGAATTTCATCCTTATACTGACTGATAGACTGTCCTGGCATCAGCAAGAGGATTTTCTTGCCTTTCAAAATTCTTTCCAACAAAGCTAAATTCTCCTTGTCATCCACCTTTACATGATTATACTCCTGGTAAAGACGCTGTATGTTGTCATAGTCATAACGCATACGCTTGTCTGGGTCTATCATGCTGATGATATACTTGATGTCCTTGGTGGCCAAGCGGAACTTCTCTGTCAGGTAGATGATGTTGTTTGGATGAGAACGATAGATACCACCCATCAAGGCAGGAATGGAGTAACCCCATTGATGCTGAAGGTGATAATTGTATATATGGTCGTCAATGATGTCAAGGATTGCATCAAAATCGTAGTCATAATTACGCTTACGAACCAAGTAATCCACCAATAATTCTGTATTCAGATTGCCAGCACACTTGCCCATACCATTTAATGTACCATCAATAATTACTTCTCGCTTACCGTTGCTCAATCTAATGATTTCCTGAGCAAAGGCAAATGAAAGTTGGTAATTGTTATGGGAGTGGAAATCAATGGCAATGTTTTCATCCAGATTGTGATCAACAATGGTATAAAGCCTATCTACATCATCCATATACATGGCACCATATGTATCTACAATGCCAAAGCCCTCTGGTTGTATCTGATTGACTATATCCACAATGCCCAAAAGTTCACGGTCGGTATAACCCAAGGAGTTCACACCCTGTACGAACAATTTATAACCTTTCTGTTTCACCTCTGCAAGGCACTCCAAGATCTCCTCATGGTCATTCTCGAAATTCTTACGAGTAAAACCTATACGCAGACCATCTATGGAAGTACCATCGTATGGCTTCAATGTACTAAGGTCAAACATGCCATAGTCAATGAAAGCCACATACATCGTATCTTTCTTACGATTGACAAAAGGACGTATCTGGTCAACATCTGTAAAGAACGTGCTGTTGCCCTGATAATTTACACTTTTCGCATCACGCAGGAAACCGACCTCAATGATGTCGATATTAGCATCGGCAAGACGGTAAGCAATATCCTTGATTTGTGAATTTGGAAATGCACAGTTGATGATTCTACCTCCATCACGCAACGTACAATCCAATATTTTAACATTCTTCATAATTATTTCTTGTTCAAACGTTCTTCAATAATTAGTCTTACTTTCTCCAAATCATTTTTGGTATCTACAGATAGAGATTCAGAATCTATCTGCTTATAATAAATAGGAATGCCATTCTCTAAGAAACGCAAATGATCTATATCCTCTATTTTTTCCATTACACCCATTGGAGTATGAGCAAAGATATCAAGAGCTTTCTTGTTGAAACACTCTATACCAATCGCCTTTTTGTAGGTGAAAAGCAAAGAACCTTTAGGGCATGGAATTGGATAACGTGACTGGTACATGCAAACACCTTCCTTGTTAAGTACAATCTTAACATTAGCAATATCCATCACCTCTGCTGGATCATGCATCTCACGGTAAACGCTCTGGAAAAAAGGACGATCGCTGATAACTTCAGATGGGAATGCCTGTCGAATATTATCTGGTGAAATGAGAGGTTCATCACCATTTATACTTATATAGTAATCTGCCTCTATCATTTCAGTAACCTCCCAGATACGATGAATATGATTTGGAGTATCCTTTCTTGTCATCACATACTTCATACCATATTCCTCACAACAAGCAACGATACGCTCGTCATCAGTAGCTACATATATCTCAGAAAATTCTTTTACTTGAGACACTTGATTATATACCCACCAAATCATAGGTTTGCCACAAATGTCAGCCAAAGGCTTACCAGGAAAACGGCTCGACTGATAACGAGCCGGAATAACTCCAATTACTTTCATATTTATTTTGTTTAAAAAAATTATTTAATTATCAAACTATATTCCGTACTAAAGACTTTTCATTTTTTTGCTATAGAGATTATAGAATCTATTCTTTAGAAATTTAGGGGCTCTCAAATATAACCCCATCCAGAATCCATCCATTCCAGATGCCTCATGCACAGTCCTCCAACAAAGGGTGTTAAAACTATATCGTAAGTTGTGTGATACATGGGCTGTTTGAAGCACAAAAATTAATCTTAGGAAGATACTTCTTGTCAATAGCTTTCGGAAAGGCATCTTCATTTTTTTATCCAAACAGGCATTATATACAAGAATACGAGATTGGGTAGAGCGATCATCGTTTGTTGTCGAAAGAATGCTTCCTTCTCGTTGAACCCGATAACAATATGTTATCACTGGACATAAAGCAAAAGAAGTTACATGCGCAGCTAATTTATAAAGAAAGTCAACATCTTCATGTATTACGCCTTCATAAAAATCAATGCTATTTTCTTTCAAGAAATCACGCCTAATCAACTTATTCCAAGAACTTACAGGCAATTCTCCAAATACAAGTTTAGAATAAATAGCCTTTCTATCTACCATCAATTGTGGAGTTTTGAAACTCATGGCATCATATATGATAGCACCCTTAGTATTAACAATACCTCCTTGTACAATTTCTACATTCGGAAACAGTTTGGCTACTTTTACTAAACTCTCTATACAATCCGGAGTTACATAGTCATCAGAATCTAAGAAATAAACGAACTCACCTTTTGCTTCAAAGAGTCCAGAATTACGCGCTGCCGAAAGTCCACCATTCTTCTCACGATGACAGATGCGAAATTTAATATTTCCCTTATAAGAATCTATAAACTCCTGCGCCAACGGAATGCTCTCATCCGTACCACAATCGTCAACGACAATACATTCTATCACTCCTTGGTAGGTTTGTGAAGCAACACTTTCCAAACATTCTATAATGTAAGGAGCCACATTATATGTTGGTATTATGATTGAAACGTCCATAATTACAAATTTATCTTATACGATGATACAAAGCACGCATCTTATAATAAAGGTTATATTGCGCTTTTGCCAATATACAATGAATATTTGAACCATTATTTATGCACATCATTGCATCATATCTATATTTCAAAAAAAGTCCCAAGCCTAAGAGACTCTTTCCTGTAGTTTCTTTTACAAATCTTCGCAGCATGTTCAGTGTTTTCTTGGACAAAGATTGATAAGCCAATTTGCCGCCTTCACATTCAATTATGCCTAATCCATGTAAACGACTTAATTCCATCGCAAGAAACGACATCAATATCGTCGGATAACATTTTAAAAAATCTTTATCACAATATTGATTTATATGCTCCAACACCCCAAATGCCATCTTTTCAAAGACAGGAAAATTATTTGTTTCCTTAGATTTGCTCAATAATGTTCCCTCTCGTTTGATATAATGATAATATTCATCAGGTAAAACTTGATATGAAGAAATATGTAACATATAGCACAAACAAAATGCCATGTCCTCTCCAATCCTGCTATCCATACAATATCGAATATGAAATTTGTTAATAATGTCTTTCCTATAAAAACGATTCCATCCTTCCCACCCTACTTCATAACATAGAAATGAACGACACAGGAATTGAAGCAGTTCTTCTCTATTTGAAAAGATCATTTTTTGCTTTTTGAATGAAGAATGTCTCAAAATATTTCCTTCTTCATCTTCTCTGATGAAATTAAAAGAAACCATATCATAACCTTTCTCCATTTCTTCCACAACTTTGGCAAAAGCATCTTTTTCCAAATAATCATCACTATCCATGCAATAGATATATTTACCTTTAGCATGTTTCAAGCCGACATTTCGAGCATTAGATGGTCCAGAATTCTTAATATGAAAGACCTGTATTCTTTCATTTTCACTCGCCAAACTATCACAAAGGTTTTCAGATCCATCAGTACTCCCATCATCAATTAGAAGTAACTCAAAATCTTGAAATGTTTGTGAAAGAATACTATGAATACATTTTGGACAGAACCTCACTACATTAAATACAGGAATTATAACAGATATTAATGGATTCATACTATACTATTTAAATTTATGGTGAATAATTCCAGAAATTCTAGAAAAGAAATCTCTGGTTCCTTGTGAGAAAATTAAAAATTCTCCAAATATAACGATAGAAATTATTATAAAAGCCATAAAAGAATAACAGGCAAACGAAAGATAGGAAGAAAACCTGTGTGGTAATATCCAATCAAAAAGAAAAGATAATGCGATAATATCGGCAACAATCACCATATATCTAATGACAACACGTTGGAAATAATTCCAGACTGGCAATTTGAGTCCATCCCTAAACAAAAGGATAGGCTTCCATATACAAATAATAATAACTTGCGACAAAATACTACCCAATATAACTCCTTCATAACCGATGAGATAACCAAACCCTAATGCAGCCGAAATATTTATAGCGCCTTCTGCCATAGGAGCCCAAACATCCTTAAATATACCATATCCATTTATATAATGATCTACTGTCAATCTTGTTATATAGATACTTTGATCAATTATCAGTAAAATAAGAATAAATTGCCCTAATACATATTTCTCTCCTAACCATAATGCAATAAACGGATGTGATAGAAAATACACACAGACAAGGGCTATAGATGCTATACAAAAGCGAGAATCGTACAATTCCCAAAAACGGCGTATGATTTTTTCATGATCACCTTCTGCTATCAAACTTCCAACAGCAGCTTGCATACTACTATAAACCATATTGAGAACATCCTTGAGTTTTCCTACTAACAAAAGGTAATTTGCATAATAAGCAACAACAGAAAGAGTTGAGAAAGCATACATAATGAAAGGAGTACCTTGAAAAAGAAGCACTGTTGTTATCTTGTGTATAAACAGTTGTTTTGTTTTTTTTATAATATCTGGATAACTTTTATACAATTTACTTCCATCGTATCCTTTAGTTTTCAACCATGGATATTCTTTTGAAATAGTATGATTTAACCACCAGCAAGTAAATATCGTCGAGAATAAACTTGTACCAACATAAAATAAAAATGGATTTGGAACTAAAGGCAACATTAGAATTTGAATAATCTTCAATGCTACATTCATTCCTGTTGTAACACGAGTAACTTTATAACCTTTCTGATCCGTATTTAAAACTATTTGTCGATAATTAATAAAATAGCCAAGCAATGAATTGAAAAGGAAAACTCCAAATATTGCATAAGCATACCATAAAGGAAGCGTCATTCCCTTAAATATCAAAGGGAAAAAACACATTAATATTATGGCCCCTGAAATAACCAGATATGCTACTCTACGATATATCCACCCTTGTAATGCTACAATTTTATTGATTTCCTCATATTCTTTTGCAAACAAAGGTTTATAAAGGAAATAAGTTACCGACATTCCAATTCCTAACTCTGCTAGATTTAAAAAACCAAGCAGATTTCCTGCCGTAGTCTCTAATCCAACAACTTCAGAACCTAAATAATCGAAAAAAACCTTTCTTGACCAGAAGCCAAGTATCATAAATACTACATAATAGAAAAATGACACCTGCGCATTTTTTAAACTTTTAGCTGTTCTTGATTCTGCCATTATATAATTTTACTTTTATTGTAGTAAATAGCATTAAAATAGATATTGTCAACAAACAAACCCCTAAAGGCAATATTAACTGCCATACATATGGTAATCCAAATGCCCCCCCCAGGAACTCCTAAACGAAGCAATATAAAGGATAATATCCCTCCTAATAAAGGATGATATATATAAAGATTTAAACTATACTTACTGCCTAAAGTTGAGATTGTATTTTGCTTCATTTTCATTAGAAGAAACATAACAAATAATACAACAGACAGCAATGCACTCGTTATAGGTAAATCATTGATGATACCATTGCAGGCAAAAGTTATGTCTAAATATGAAACTATTGACAAGATTCACTAGTGTCCACTAAAAACGATTGACAATCGTTGTAAGTGGTTGATATACGACAAAATACGAGCAAAAAATGACTCTAT
>ERZ1026856.357-NODE-357-length-30208-cov-14.590157_pt1 | contig 30208 bp, 30 predicted proteins | sample MGYA00380158_ERZ1026856 | MGnify/ENA primary metagenome ERZ1026856 (study PRJEB33269, sample SAMEA4719794) | human gut metagenome | biome: human-associated habitat; feature: organic feature; material: feces | place: Cameroon | collected 2013-10 ...
GCCCCCCCCACCCGATGAGGTGGAGCCGGAAGAAACCACAGCCGAGACAACCGCCCAGGCAAAGCGAGCGCATAGACGTACAAAGGAGTGTACCGAGTTATCGCAACGCTACGAGTACCGCCGGGCATTTAGTGAGGTCAAGTTATTGGAGGCAATGCAGTACGTCAAGCTGCAAGACCATACTACCTACAACTTTATCACCGCCGGGGACGTGGATAGCCTTAGTTACCTGAAAGTGGTGCTTAATCAGCACGATTTGGACTATTGTTTGTTATCTACATGGTGCATGGCGGCAGAGGATATTTTGCAGGTGCGACAATGGTACGAGCAAGGGCGCATTAAGAAACTTGATATGTATTTGGGCGAGATATTTCCGGGCAGCTATAAGATTGAGTGGCAGATGGTGCAAAAGTTCTATCAGGAACACCCAGAGGCAGGACGTGCCGCAGTATTCAAGAACCACAGCAAGATATACGCAGGGTGCAACTACGATGAGGGCTTTTATTTCGGCATACAGACAAGCGCAAACATTAACACTAACCCAAGAACGGAACAGGGAAGTATAACAGTTGATAAGGGACTGTTTGAGTTTTACAAAGACTACTTCGATGGTATCCGCTCATTTGAAAAGTAACGCAGCATGGAAGAAAAGAAAGAAAAGTTTTTGGAGGCTTTGGCGCATGGCTACGGCATCATAGCCACAGCGTGCGAGGCGATAGGCATAGGGCGCAGTACTTATTACCGATGGTACAACGCCGACCCAGAGTTTAAGGAGAAAGTGGACGAGATCACCGAGACGCAGGTAGATTTTGTGGAAAGCAAATTGATGCAGTCGATTAACGCCAACGACACAACGGCTATTATCTTCTACCTGAAGACCAAGGGCAAGAAACGAGGGTACAGCGACAAGGCGCAGCCAAAGACCGCCGACCCATTGCCAGTTAGCCAGACTTTGCCGGAGCCATCCACCACCGAGGAAGACAACAAGAAGATAGCCGCCAAGATAAAGAGCAAGAAAGCGTATATCGTGAAGTTGCTAAAGAAGCAAGGCAAATATACCGCCGAACTTACATACCAAGTGGATATTACGGCTAAGTTGTTGGTACGTGCCGACATTTTGGGCGATGAGATCATGGCAGACGGACACCAGGCCGTAAACGTGGAGTATAGCCGGGAGGGTAACGAACGCAAGACGATCGACCCGAAAGAAAAGCTATATATCGAGTTGTTGCAGCAGGGACAGAAAGCGTTAAGGGCTTTGGGCATGAACACCGAGAGCAAGGAACGAAAGAGCGACAACGATAGTTTTAACGACTTTATGGCAGCGATGCAGGAGGGCGACGACTAATGACAGAAGAAGAAAAAGGAAGATTTCGACAACTGAAAGCCGAGGTATCGGAGCAGTTGCAGCAGGGGCGCAGTACATACGCCGACCGCTACCGCCGTGCGCTTATTGAAACAGATAAGCGTATCGGCGATTATGTGTTTGGAGTGATAGACCACCCAGACGCACACAACCTGTATGAGATATTGGGAGTAAGACGCTTTTTGCAGATGCTTGATAAGTACGATTGGAAGCCCAAGCGAGTAAAGCGTTTTTTCAAGTTTTACGAGGCTTTGCGGTTTAGCGGCATCCGAGGGCGCACACGCTACAAGCTAACCCCGGTGCAAGCCTACCAGTTTGCCAATATCTACGGCTTTGCCCGAGACGATGGGCGCAGGCTGATACGTACCGTCTACCTATTCGTGCCCCGAAAGTTCAGCAAAACGACATCGTGCGCAGCTTTGGCGGTTTATGATATGCTTTTTGGCGACAACAACGCCCAGGCATACGTGGGCGCAAATAGCTACGATCAGGCGAAAATATGCTTTGATGAGATACGAAACATCATGTTTGATATTGACCCCAAGGAAAAGCACTTTAGGGTTAATCGTGAAAAGATTACTTTCAAAGATCGTGGACGTGATAGCCTCATACAATGTTTGACCGCCAACGCTAAAACCAAAGATGGTTTGTTTGCCTCATTGGTGATAATGGACGAATACGCCCAGGCCCGAAACACGGCAGGTAAGAACGGCGCAGACCTCAAAAACGTATTGACTACCTCAATGGGGCCAAGACGTGAGCCGCTAACAATCATTATCACCACGGCAAGTGATGTGGTAGATGGCCCATTTGCCCACGAACTTGACGGAGTGATGGCGGTACTACGAGGTGAGGCAGAAAGCGACACCATGTTTGCATCTATATTTATGCCTGATGTGGACGATGCAGAGGACAGCCCGGAGACGTGGGCAAAGGTGCAGCCACATTTGGGTATCACGGTGCAACCGGACTACTACGAAAATGAATATCAGACCGCCCAGTTATCAGCCGAAAATATGTTGGCTTTTCGCACGAAATTGCTTAATATTTTCACGATAAACGACGAAAAAACGTGGTTTACCCACGAAAAGGCAAAAGAATTATTGGGCAATTTCTGTATAGATCAGGTGCAGGGCCGCCCAGATTGCGCCGTGGCGTTCGATTTGTCGGTGCATGATGATTTCAGCGCAGTATCTTATACCGTGTACCTGTCGGGCACAAAGCAGTTTTACACACATACTGATTACTATTTCCCGGAGGGAGCGTTAAAAGGGCATCCAAACGAGCAGCTTTATAGGCTTTGGAACGAAAAAGGGTATCTTATTTTCTGCAAAGGGCAGAAGATAGACACGGCGATGATTACCGAGGACATACTACGGCGCAGTAAGTTGGTTAATATTATCCGTATCGGCTATGATGCTTACAAGGCGCAGGAGCTAACGAGTATCTTAAAATCAGTTGGGGCGAGGAACGTGCTAACCCCATTTAGTCAGACCTACGGAAACTTTAACCTACCAGTTGAAAGTTTTGAGATGCTTGCATGGAGTGACCCGGTAAAGATAGAGTTTAACAACAACCCTATTAACGCTTTCTGTTTGGAAAATTGCGTGATAGATACCGACAATCTGGAGAACAAAAAGCCGCTCAAAGTGTCACAATACCGCAAGATAGATGGAGCGATTACAATGCTAATGACTTTAGGTTTGCTATACACATTTGAGAGGTAATTTGCAAGTTTTTAGAACATAAAAATATTTAATAAAATAATAATTTTACCACGATGCGCCAAGGTGTACCACGATGCACCAAGGCGCATTTTGTTTACCCATTTTTGCTTTGTATCTTTGGGGCTAAAAAGTATAAATATATATGGGTATTTGGCAAAACATAGTAAAATTTTTCAGCCGTAGCACCGATGCAGAGGGCGCAGTTAGCGAACCACAGACACCGGGGCCACGTACCGGAGACTATACCCAGTTCTTTAATTTTTTCGGTACAGGTAATACCGCTTTGTCGGTAGCCACTGTTTACCGATGTGTGCAGTTACTTAGTGAAAGTGTAGCTAATTTGCCATTTTTGTATATGAGATTGAAAGACGGCATTTTCGTGGAGGACACGAATAGCCGTTTGCATTATCTTTTAACAGTACAGCCGGACTTTACAAAGTCGGCGTTTGACTTCTGGAAAGAAGCCGTAGAAAATGTGTTGTTAGAGGGTAATGCTTACATCGTACCAGTGTACAACAGGGCTACTTTGGAGATAGACCGTTTGGTTTTGTGTGGGCGTAATACCGTAAACCACGATGTGTATAACGATACCTACATGATTACCGATACTATCAACGGTATATGTGGGGTTTACGATGAAAGCGAGATCATCCACATTAAGGGGCATACAAGCAACGGCAAGCACGGCGTTAGCGTACTGGAGTATGCAAGGCAGACGTTAGACATAGCATTAACCGGAGACCGGGAGACGCTTAAACGATTTGCCAATGGCGGTAATGTTAGGGGTATCGTAAGCAACGATAAGACCACTACCGGGTTTGGTGAGTATCAGGACAAGGAATTGGAGAAGACCGCCGAAAACATAGATAGTCGTTTTCAGAATGGCGAGCGAATAGTTAGTTTACCCGGACAGGTGGACTTTAAGCAAATTTCGCTTTCTTCTACTGATATGCAGTTTTTGGAGAGCCGCAAGTTTACGGTACGAGACATTTGCCGTTTCTTTGGCGTGCATCCATCTTTTGTTTTTGACGATACAAGCAATAATTACAAGTCGGCAGAAATGGCAAATGTGGCGTTTTTGAGTAATACATTAAACCCACTTTTGCGCAATATTGAAAATGAAATGTTGCGTAAGTTAATCGCCCCTACCCTATGTTGCAAACGTAAATTTGAGTTTGACCGCAGGGGACTTTATGCAAGCGATTTGGATAGTAAGGTTAAGTATCAGGCGGCAACGATCGCCGCAGGTATCTATACGGTGAACGATTGGCGCAAGGTGGAGAACCGCCCACCTATCGAGGGCGGCGACAAGGTTTTAGTATCGGCTAATCTTAGAGATATTGCCAACGAGACCGCAGTTAATAACGCACCGGAGCCAGAGCCAAAGAAAACTAAAAAGGACGATAAAAATAAAGACGGAGACCAAGACGATGAATAAAGATACAATCATAAGACGGTGTTTGTGTACTCCTACCGAGTTACACGTTAGAGAGGCAGCAGAGGGCGAAGCACCGAGCCGCACAATAACTGGATATGCCATATTGTTTAACGTACCGTCTGCCCCATTGTGGAGCGACGAAGATAGCGAGGCCCGGGAAGTGATAGCCCCGGAAGCCGTTACAAAGGAACTCTTAGACGGCCAAGACATCAAAATGACGATGTTTCACGATCGGCAGTTGATTTTGGCAAGAAGCAATAAGGGCGGCGGTACACTTTCGTACACAGTAGATGAAAAGGGCGTAGCTTTTGAGTTTGACGCACCTAATACCGTGGACGGCGACAAGGCTTTGGAATTGGTACGCCGTGGCGACATAAGCGGTTGCAGCTTTGCTTTTACAACACGCTACTATGATAGCGATTTTGTAGAGCGTCAAAGCAAAGTGGCAGCTAACGGCATAAACAATATTACCTATCGTGTTAAAGCGATTACAGGTATCTTTGACTTTACGTTGGCGGCTGATCCGTATTACCCAGATACGAGCGTGGAGGCAAGAGAGTTTACCGATGAGTTGAAGCGAGAGCAGAAGACCCCGGAGCCTCAACAGCCAACGAGTGAGCAGAAAGAGAAAGCGTTAAAGCAGTTGCGTGAAATGCGCCACGCTGCAAAACGCAGTTTAGTATAACAATTTAATTTTTAATTTTTCAGACATGGACAAAAAGACAAAAAAGAAATCAATTAACGTTCGTGAGCTGATTAACCAGTATCAGCAGAATTGCGACCGCATCACAGAGATTGCGGACGTATGCGAGAAAGAGCAGCGTGAGCGCAACGAGGCAGAGAACACCGAGTTTGAAACCCTCATGCGTGAAAATCAGTTGTTGCAAATGAAGATGCAGGCGGCAACCGCCGAGCATTTGCGTGAAAATCCAAACGCCCAGGAGGACGCAATTAAGATTATCCGTGAGAACGCCGCAGCAGGTCAGCGTACCGAAATCATGCTTTTGCGTGATATGATGATGGTGCAGGACGTGGCAAAGGGTGCAATCGTGCCGCTTAACGTTCAGGACATCTTGAAACCTTTGCAGGAGGGCTTTATTTTGGATAAGGTAGGTTTGCCAATGCCAACAGGTTTGGCAGGTGACTTTGTTTGGCCTATGTACGAAATGGTTGAGGCAGAGTTAGCAGGTGAGGGCGCAGAACTTAGTGACACCAAAATACCTTTCAGCAAAATGACCGCAGCACCGGAGCGTATGGGTATTGCCATCCCGGTAACTAACCAGTCGCTCAACCAGTCGCAGGGACTTTTGGAAATGATCGTGCGTGAGGTTATGCCGCTTGCAATCCGTCTTCTTTTGAACAAAATCGTTTGCGGCGTAAATAAGGTTAATGGTGCTACTAATTTGGTAGGCCCATTTGTGGCACTCAAAGACAACCCGGTTTTGCTTTCAGCCGTTCCAACCTTTAACGAACTCAACGCCCAGATGAAAGCCGCAGTACTTGAAACAGGTATTGACGGCAGCAACCTCTGTTGGGTAATGACAAAGAGCATGGAGGCGATTTTGGAGGGTACACCTATCAACGAAAAGGGTATCTTTTTGCCGATGATCCAAAACGGAAAACTTTGCGGTTTGCCAGTGTACACCTCAAATGTTATCCGTGATACTAAGGTATCGTACCAGAAGTATAGCGGCACAGCGTGGGCGGCAGCAGAAGACTTTGACCCACAGAAGAACACCGCTAAGTTTACTGTGACAAGTGCCGACGAGGTTAAGAACCTTTCGGGCATGAAGTCGGGCGACTACGTTAAGGTTATCACAGGTACGGAGTACATCGGTTTGGGTGATTGGCGTTATCAGCCTATGGGTATGTTTGGTACTTTGCGCTTTATCGTCGATCCATACAGCAAGGCACGTAAAGATAGCGTAGATTTCGTGCTCAACACGGACTATGCTACTAAGACAATCCGCTCAGAGGCCTTTAAGTTAGGTAAAGTCGGCGGTAAGAAGTAATCACAATTTAAAGTTATAACGTTATGGCAGTAGTGAGTTTGGCACTTTTCAAAAAGCACGTAAGGGCTGATGATTTCGCCGATGATGACGAGTATTTGCAGCATCTATTAGATACAGCGGAAAGCGCAGTTATCACGGCGACCAATAGAACCCAAGAGGAATTGGCGCAGATGGGTAATGGACATGATGTACCTACCCCCATAAAACACGCTATAATGATGTTGGGCGCACATTGGTACAATCAGCGTGAAAGTGTGAGTAACGTGCAGATGCACGCCGTGCCTGATTCGCTACAAGCCTTAATTAAACCCTATCGGAAATTAGCGGAATGAGAGCAGGAGAAATGAAATATCGTTTGCAGTTGTTGAAGCCTACGGCGACAACAAACGACTACGGCGAGGAAGCGACAACCTACGAGCCTATACGTACCGTATGGGCAGAGAGGAAGAAGCAGAGCGGAAACCGTAGCGAGGAAGTGGGCGAACATTTCCCCGATTATCGAGCCGAATTTAATGTGAGGGACGCACACCCGGTTAAAGAAAACTGGAGGGTGCAGCAGTTGGGTGGCTATCTTTATACGGTAGTTGCCATCATCCCAAACATTGATAGGGGTATGAACACTTTAGTTTGTGAACGAGTAAACGAGTAATCAAGTTATGGCAAATCAATACGACGATACGCAGTTGCAGAAGTTGTTTACTGAAATGGACGTTAAACACCGAAAGCGAGCCTTAAAAGGTGCTTTCAGGAGAGAGGCGAACCAAGTAAGGCGAACAGCTATTAACAATTTGCGCAGCTCATTACATAGCAACCGAGATTTGGAAAAAGGTATTAGGGCTATCGTATTTAAAAAAGCCGCCGGATTTTGTGTTACTATCGGCACGAAGAAAGCCAACCGAAAGACTGGAAAGGGTGAAAAAGGTATGCACATCAATCGCCAGGGGCTAAAGAAACCTGTTTTGATATGGGCAGAGGGCGGAACGGAGCAACGAAAAACCAAGACCAAAACAAGGGTTTTTGTTAGGGAACGCCGGGGCCACAATACCGGACGCATGAAACGATATGGCTTTATGCGTAAGACACAAACAGACGTTAGGGATAAGGTAACGGCAGATTTGCGTAACGAGATAGTAGAAAGTGTAACTAAGACTGCAAATAAGTATGGCTGCAAATAAAACATCATTAAGCGCAGGTAGCATTATCCGTGATATGCTTTTGCAAGACCCAGAGGTAGCAAAGCATACTAAAAAGGTTGTCCCAGTTGCTACGGACACGGCGGTTTTGCCGTACATACTTTATCGTCGTGCCTCAATCGAGCAAAACCCGACAAAGGCAGGTTATCCCGGAGCCGACACCGTGACGATCGAGGTTATTTGTTATACCGAGAAGTACGGTGAGGGCGTGGAGTTAGCCGAGGCAGTAAGGGCAGCTTTGGACGGCAAGCAGAGCGAAAAGGACGGTTTAGTTATGCGCAGTTGTGTATTGACTGATAGCGAAGAGGGCTACGATAGTGATGCCTATGCGCAGCAGTTAGTTTTTAACATTAAAATTTAGTAAGATATGAGTTATTGCAATGGTAGTAATATGTTGCTTTATTTGGGTGAAGATGCTTTCGGGCACTGTACAACCCATACAGCGACAATGAACAGCGAGACCAAAGACCGTGCAGTTAAGCCAGCGGCAAGCAAGGCGAAGACTAACGGAATGTGGAAAGAAAAGGGCGTAACTGGTTTGTCTATTGCTATTTCAGCCGAGGGCCTTATCTATGATGGTGAGACCGAAGCAAGCTACCAAAAGATGTTGGCAGCGTGGAAGTCAGGACAGTCAGTTAAGATTAAGTGTATGCAGAGAGGTGAAAGCAAAAAGCCATATTTGGCAGGTAGCTTTATCATTTCCTCTTTGGAGCGCACCGACCCGGCACAGGACGATAGTACTTATACTATCAATCTTGACAACAACGGCGAGCCGGACACACTCGATGAAACCGCATTTACTGATGGCACAGCCGCAGCAGGTGGGGCAGATCAGAAATAACCCATTTAATTAAGTTCATATATGAAAAAGGTTGAGATTAAAATCGGTAATGAGGTTTTTCCATGCCGTCAGACAATGGGCGCAATGCTTAGATTTAAGCAGGAAACAGGGCGAGAGGTTACAGAAATCGACGCTACAAGTTTCACCGATATTTGTACGTTCCTATGGTGTTGCATTGTTTCAGCATCCAAGGCAGACGGCAAGAAATTCAAACTTTCTTTGATGGACTTTGCCGATAGTGTCAGCCCGGAAGATATGAACGAATGGGCTAAAGCTATGGGCCAGGCTAACGAGGAAGATGCCGAGACCGATGCAGACGAAAAAAAAAGTTTGCAATAAATGAAGTATTGGGCTTTGCTTTAGGTTGCATACGTCTTTCATACGATGATTTTTGTAGGCTAACGCCTGATGAATTTAACAGCGTATGCAAAGCGTACTTAGACCAAGAGCAAAGCCAATACAAAGATAATTGGGAGCGTATGCGTATGTTGGCGTGCATAACTATTCAGCCGCACGTTAAGAACAAATTAACGCCCCAGAAGCTATTACCGCTTTCGTGGGATAATCGTAGAAAGTCAAATAAAGCAAAGACCGAACACATTACAGCCAAGGAAGCGGAGGAAAAGAAAAGACAAATTATCGCCCTATTGGGTGACAAATATTAAAGACTATGGCAGGTAAAAGTACTATATCCATAACGTTCAAATTGGACGGAGACGGTAAGGGGTTTAAAGACCTTTCGCAGAATGCGGACGGCCTTAAACAAGCCATGACCGCCGCTATTGTGGAAGCCGACAAACTCAAATCGTCGTTGATCAACTGGAGCCAAGGCGTACAGGCTTTGGGCGCAGTATCTAACGCCGTCAGTCAGCTAAATGGTACTTTGCAGGACATTACCGCCGATAGTAGAGCCTTTGGCGCAGCTATGAAAGCCGCTAACACGATGGCAGGTAAGAACGCCGAGGGCTTTGCGAACCTCAAAGGACAGGTAGCCGATTTATCCAAGACTTTGCCTATTGCACGTGATGAACTCGCAAACGGTTTATATCAGGTAATCAGTAATGGCGTGCCGGAAGACAATTGGATAGACTACCTTAACAAGTCGGCTAAAGCATCCGTGGGCGGTATTGCCGATTTGGGCGAGACCGTAAAGGTAACATCTACTGTTATCAAAAACTATGGTTTGGCGTGGGACGCAGCCGAAAGCGTGCAGGACAAAATACAGCTCACGGCGAAGAATGGTGTAACATCATTTGAACAGTTAGCCCAGGCCCTACCAAGAGTGACCGCCAACGCCTCAACACTGGGCGTAAGTGTCGATGAACTTTTGGCAAGTTTTGCAACGCTTACAGGTGTTAGCGGTAATACTAACGAGGTTGCAACCCAGATGGCAGCAATCTTTACCGCTTTGGTTAAGCCGTCAAGCGAGGCAACCGAAATGGCGGAAAAAATGGGTATCGAGTTTAATGCGGCATCCATCCAAGCCGCCGGAGGTTTGCGTAACTTCTTAACCCAGTTGGACGCATCCGTTAAGGAGTATGCCGCCGCTAACGGCGTATTGGAGCAACAAGTTTATGCCAAGTTGTTTGGTAGTGCCGAGAGTTTGCGAGCCTTAACGCCGCTTACTAATCAGTTAGCCGAGAAGTTCAGCGAGAATGTGGACGCAATGGCAAATAGTGCCGGAACTATCAACGCCGCCTACAACGAAATGAGTAGTACAGGCAGTGCAACCACGCAAATGCTGAAAAACCAATTAGGCGCAATAACTGATGTAGTAGCCGGGTTTGTTGGCGGAGCGATGCCAATACTTAGTTTTACCTCACAGTTGGGTATAACCGCTATGAGTATTACAAGTTTGGTTAAGACACTTAAAGCCCTGAATATCCAACAAGGCATTTTAACGTTACGCTCAAAGGCAGGTGGTGCAGCGATGCTTTTGTTTGGGCTTAATGCAAGCCGATCAGCAGCGTTTACACGTGTCTTTAGTGCAGCTTTGAAAAGTGGTGCATATTCTGCAACCGCTTTCAAAATCGCCCTTAAAGGCTTGATGATTACCACCATGGTAGGTGCTGCAATCGTGGCGGTAACATCGGTTATCGAGTATTTCGTAAATAAGACCGATGAGGCTACCGACAAGACTAACGAGTTTAGCGAAGCCGAAGACGCATACAAGAATGCAGCGGCAAGTACTAAGGTTGAGTTAGACAAAGAGATTAAGGCTTTGGGCGACCTCATTACAGCGAAAAAGGATACCACCGAGGCAGTAAACCACCTTAACGCCGTATATGGTGATTTGTTCGGGAGCCATAAGACAGCATCCGAATGGTACGATACATTGACACGCAAAAGCCAGATATACGTTAAGCAAATCGGGTACGAGGCACAAGCAAAGGTGTTGGCTACAAAGTTGGCTGAAAAGCAAATCGAGTTGGAAGATAATTACGCTAAACGCCGTGAACTCTGGAAAGCCGGAGGCGCACAGAAAACAACTAAGCGGACTATTACCAACCGATCAACTGGAGGCGACAGCTACGAAGTTGTTACAACGGAAGATACCAAGGAGTATGCCGATTTGAAGGACAGCGCAAGGGGGCTGATACCGGAAATCCAAAGTTTGCAAAGACAATTGGGCATAGCCCAGGCACACATGGCCGATTGTTCTAAGCAGATGGCGGCGGTTGATGCTAAGATGGGGCATAACAACAAGACCGTTAAGGTTAGTGCAATGACCTATCAGCAGGTAGCGGACGCAATCGACAAGACAGAAAAGAAACTTAAAAATACGACTGATAGCAAGGAAATAGCCAAGCTAAAGGCGTATAATACGGAATTACACAACCGTAAAAAGTTATTAGATAAATCGTTGGGCTTTGATAAGTTCAAGGGTAATAAGAGCGGCAACAAGAAAAACAAGCCAGTTGCAGACCCTAAGACCTACGAACAGTTAAGTACTAATATTGAGTATTACAAAAAGAAGCTCACCACGGCGAGCACCGCCGAGCAAGAAAAGATAAGGGCAAATATCCAAGCATGGGAGAAAAAGAAAGCGGCAATCGAGTTAGCCCAGAAAGCCGCCGAGCGACCAACCGAAATTAAGACGTTGCAAGACGTTGAAAAGGAATTGGACTATTTGCAGACCCTACGAAAGACCGCCAACAAAGACGATTTGGCAGGTATCGACAAGTTGATAGGCAAAACCGAGCTATTGGGCGCAGCTATGCAACGCCCGGCAAAGTTGGAGACCTTACAGGACATCGACAAAGAAATAGAGTACCAACAGAAGTTGAGGGCTACGGCATCCAAAGAAGCTATAAGCGGAATTGATGCAGAAATCAGTAAGTTGGAAACTTTAAAGAACTATATCGAAAATGCCACGGTGATAGATACACCCGACAGCGCATTAAAGACGTATGAGCAGCTTAATATTAAGTTGGCATACTATAATGAGTTGTTGGAGAAAGCCACCGAGGAACAACGCCCAGAGATACAAAAGCACATTAACGATATTGAGGGTATTAAGAAAGCATGGGACGATAGTTTGGCGGCTTTGAATAAGCCAGCCGATATTAGCCAACTTGATACCATCGAGAAGTTAGATGAGGCAGTAAGGTATTATCAGGAGCAGCAGAGCAAGCAGAGTGCCGACGAAATCCAAAACACACAAAGGACGATCGACGCTTTGGAAGCCAAGCGAAAGGCGATGCAAAGGGGTATCGAAATACCATCAATGCAAAAAGAGATAGCCGAGATTAACGGACTTTCTAACCGAGAGTTTAAGATCAAGGTTAAAGGTATTGGCTTTGATGCACTAACCGATAAAATCCGGGAACTGCAAAAGCAGCTCAACGATACCAACAACCCGGTAACGGAGGGACAGCGCAAGGACATCGAGGAAATGATTAGCACCTATGAGCAATGGCGCAAATCTTCTATTTCTTCTTTCGACACCGTAAAGTCTGGTTGGGACGGCATCAAGGGTATTGGCGACAGCATCAACAGCATAACCGATGCTTTGGACGGCAACGGCAACGCATGGCAGAAAGTAACCGCTATCGTGGACGGCTTTATACAACTGTATGAGAGTATCAGCGCAATAGTAGGTATTATTGATATGCTAACGACCGCCTCAACCGCCCATGCCGCAGCTAAGACCGGAGAAGCAGCAGCCACAACCGCCACGGCAACCGCCCAGGGAGTTGAGACGGCAGCACAGACGGTGGCAGCGGCGGCGATGGTTCCGGTTATCGCCGCTAACAAATTGGCGACCGCCTCATACATGGAGTTAGCCGCAGCAATGTTTTTTGCCGCCCACGCCTCAATACCATTTGTCGGCTTTGGCATAGCATCCGGTTTTGTCAGTGCAGCAACGGCAATGGTGGAAGCTATCGGAGTAATGCCGTTTGCGAAAGGTGGTGTAGTGTCGGGGCCTACGTTGGCTTTAGTCGGTGAGTATGCCGGAGCAAGCAACAACCCGGAGGTTATCGCACCACTTGACAAGCTACGTAGCATGATACAGCCGCAGGGCGGTATCGGTGGAAACGTTCGCTTTGAAATCGAGGGCAGAAAGTTAGTTGGGGTAATATCCAATACAACGAGAGTAGCCGCCAAAAGCGGCAGAAAGTCAAATTTTTAATAAGTAGTTAATATGTATATACACGGCAGTTTTCTAAGTCAGCAGGGCGATACGATAACGGTACACATCGTTACCGGGAACGATCGCACGCAGACTATTGAAATAGGTACAGAAAAGGCAGATGTATATTTTAGCGATGATCCGGCAGAAATTGAAAACGAGGTAAACGACACTTTCGATGTGCTTTTGAGAAATTCGGCTAAAATAAGATTGCTTTGCGGCAACCTGATTACAGACCTTTTTAGTACCTCATGCCGTGATGCAGTCGTAAACATCTACAAAAACGATACGTGTATCTTTGCCGGGTTTATCGAGCCACAAACTTTGTCGCAGCCATATAACGACAGATGGGACGAACTGGAATTAAATTGCATTGATGCGCTTAGTGCTTTGCAGTATAGCAAGTATAAGAACGTGGGCGCATTGGGCGTTATCTATGCTTTCGTCAAGGCAGAGGCGGCGCAGCGTAGCTTTTATGATATAGCAACTGAGATACTGCAAGGTGTTACCGAGGGACTGGATATATTGGGCAACCAAAATATTAAATTCTGGTATGATGGCAGCAAGGCAGTTGATGCACAGACAGCCAACCGCTATCAGGTATTAAGGCAGCTTTCTATATCTGATTTGTTGTTTATGGGTGATGATGAAAGCGACGTTTGGCAGCAAGACGAAGTGTTGGAGGAACTTTTGAAGTACCTTAACTTACATATTGTGCAGGATGGCTTTAACTTCTATATCTTTTCGTGGGAATCCGTCAAGGCGACACCCGACAAGATTATTTGGCATGACATCGTAGCCAACAGCACCAAGACAACGGCACAGCAAGCCGTAACAATCGCTTTGGCTAACGTAGCCGATTGCGATACCACGATAAGCATAGGCGACGTATATAACCAACTTCTATTAACCGCCAAGGTGGAAGACATCGAAAGCGTGATAGAAAGCCCATTGGACGATGATTTGTTGGTTAGCCCATACGTCAATAAGCAAAAGTACCTCACCGAGTATTCGAGCGATGGAGAGGGAAAAACCGCCTACAATGCTTTTTATGCTATGACCCACGACCAAAAAACCACGTATGGCGCAGGTGCTATTACAGATTGGTATGCGCAGGTGATGCGTAACAAGCAATGGACGTTCCCGATGAAAGGTAACACAGATATAGACATCGTGGACTATTTCGGCAGCGAGGGCACAAACCAACACGCTTTGCCTGATTGGTTAGGGCAAGCACCGGGGGCGGCTATCATGGCTTTGGGCAGCGTCAAGATGAACACGGCCAACGATGATAATAGCCCGACATCTAAGGTGAACATGACTAACTATTTGGTAGTGTCGGTTAATGGCAATAGCGTGGATAATGACGAAAACAAGACCTACCCAAGTGTGGCAGACATACAGAAAAATATACCGTATGCCGTTTACACTGGTAACAAGGCAGGGGGCGTTTTTTCGCCGTCAGACGAAGAAACCACCAACTATATAGTATTGTCGGGTAAGGTTATCTTAAACCCGATAATGAGGCAGACCAACACGTACACCAACCTACATAATAAGGAATGGCACGGCGGTTTACCTATGGGTTTAAAGGAAAACGAGATTTACGTATGGCATCAGACCGTACCGAGCCGTAACAATGGCGATGGCAGGTATTACACCCGGCAGTATTGGCAAGCCGAGACACCGGACAAAGAAGTATCATGGCATGAGGGCGCAGATAGCGGCTTTTATCCATATACCGGGGAAGGCCCAGAGGAATACGAATTTAAGTACAGCGCAGTAGGTGACAGTACCGACACAATCAGTAAGGTAGCCGTATTAGCCTGTATGTTGGTTATTGGTGATAAATGCGTAGTTGAGACCGGAACCGAGGGGCAGACAACCGATTTTGTTTGGCAGAAGTATAAGGAGCGGAGCGAGTGCCGAAGCGATGATGAATATTATCAGCAATGCTTTACCATTGGCTTTGACCCTAAGATAGGTGACAAGTTGGTAGGCACAGAGTTCAGCATCCAAAACAACATCGACTATAAGATGGGCATTGATGCGGAGGGTATAGCAATACCGATTACCAAGGGTGACAAGATAAGTGGGCAGGTTAAGTTTATGATATTAGGCCCTGTAAACGCTACATGGGACGTTATCACACGCCGCCACCCTACCTTTTTCAGACATACGAAGTGGAGCAGCTCATCAGTACCGCTTTTAGCTCATGTTAGTAGCATCCTGATAAAGTCGTTTGAGGTTAAAGTTTATAGCGATAACGGACTAATCAGTAATGGCAACGATGATAACGATATTATCTATATGAGCGACACAAAAGAAACCTTTGTGAACAAAAAGGACGATTTGGAGTTTAAGATAAATTCGGCATTGACCGCCACGGAATGCGCCCAGTTGGGAGTTAGCAATACGGTGAAGTTATCCACGCCGCTGAATATACCAACCGGGGATGGAGTGTTAGAGGTGTACGACCGAAACGGAAACGTTAAGGCGAAGCCCGAACAAATCTACGTAGATAGTTATTATACTGAATACCATAAGCCACGTATCGTGATGGAACAGAAACTAAGAGACATTGATAATGTTGTTAGCCTGTTTAACCATTACCGCCACGAGGCTTTGAACAAAGAATTTTTCGTGCAGGGCATCGGCAGAAACCTTATTGAGGGACGTGCCGACCTCACATTAAAGGAGATTGGCACATGATCGACGTTAAGCAGATAGCAAAACCCAGGAACAGCGGCAACGGTGGGGCATCCACCGGAGGCGGCAGCGGTTACGGTGGTATCGGCAGAACAGCCGACGAAGCCAAGCACGCAGCCAAAGCCGACATAGCGACGCACGCAGAGCAAGCCGAGTACGCCAACCGTGCCGGATATGCGAGCCGTGCCGCCTATTCCGATTTAGCCGGAGACGTTGCAGAAGATAGCCCGATTAACGACCGCTTTTTGTCGAAGATTACCGCCGACATAGCGCAAGGGCACATTACTTTTCAGCAGGGCTTAACGGCTATCGGTTTGGCAGTATTCAAGGACGGCGCACACTTTGGCGAGTTTGTCAAATCCCTGTATGCAGGTAAGGGCGCAGGTATTGACGCACAAGGTAACGCCGAGGTGGAAAGCCTAAGAGTGCGCAGTTACTTCGAGTGTCTGGAATTGATAGTAAACCGATTGTCAGCAATCGAGGGCGACCAACTTTTAACAGAAGCGGACACAATCGAGAGCGTGGACGATTTGGGCGATGGTTGTTTTGGTTTGCACCTGAAAAGCAAGTGGGACGGATATTTTACCGCCCAAGCCGAGAACAACGTACTAAAGGGTATCATCAATACTTTGGCGCAGGGAAGCGGCAAGTATTACACGGCATGGTTTAGAGTTAATAGCGTTAATACCGCTAACAACTACATAGAGGTGACGCAGTACCCGGACACCGAAGTACCGAGCGGCAAGAATTACCCACCGTGTGAAATGATGAAGATTGCACGATGGGGAAACCAAACGGACAAGAAACGCCAAGATTGTTTGTACCTATCGAGCACAGAGGGGCGAATCGTCAAGCTAAAGGGAGTGACAAAGCCGATTTTGGATAATGCCAATTACGGTGCAGCTTTCGGCAGTTTGCCCGAATTTGTGTACGAGTTGTTGGACGATAACGGCAACCCTTTGCCGATACGTGACGGTTTAGACTATATGTATATACCGGGTATCGTCACAATGGACGTTATCAGACTTAACAAGTGGACTGGTAAGCCGTTGGTTACGTATGTGGATCGTGGGGCATGGACGCAAAGCGGCAAGTACTATTGCGATGCTATCAACCCGGACACCGGGGAGTATGAGACATCAGACGTTTGGTTTAATGGCTGCAAGTACAGATGTTGCAAGAACCTCACAACGACCGCCCCGGCATGGAACAATACCGATTGGGCGATGATCGAGGGAAGCCCAGACTTTGCCGTAGATTTCCAAGAGCCTGAAAGTATCTTAGACCCGGACAAAATAGACCTCACACTAACCATCGTGGCGACCCTGTATAATATGAATATCACAGATGATATTTTGGATGCAGACGTAATGTGGACGAGGTACAGCGAGGACGCAGAGGGAAGCGAGAGAACGGCAAGCGACAACGTTTGGAGTTTGCGCCACGCCAATAATACCGGAAAGTCTTTGCACCTCACAGCCGAGGACATGGACTTTAACGGCTATATGCCTAAAGTTATACGCTTTACGGCTACCGTTACTTTACGTGATGGTATGGGCAACGAAGCAGCAACGGCGGCAGTCAGTTACGAGTATTAATTTAAACATAGCGCAGTTATGAGGACAAAAAGATTTGATTTCAACTTTAAACCACTGCAAATTAATGTTAGTATGGTGGTTGTGGGGGGCGTATCGGATAGTCAGAACTACGACGCAGACACCGACACATATACGCCCGATTACACCATAGACGCATCTAATTTGATTGTGCAGCCGGAAATTGGCAGACTTGACAAAGACGAGGTTTTAACGCCGGGCTTGATTAATCAAGACCTCACCAACATAAATTGGTATGAGGTGAACAGCGGAGCAGCCGACACGGTGATAGGCAGCACTAACCCCGACTTTGAGATAGTCAGCAAGGGAGCGAATGCCGGACGTATCAGGATCAAGAAGAACGCCAAGCCGCAGATACCTATGAATCTACGATTTGAAGCGGACTACAAAGACCCACGTACTAATCAGGTACACCACATCATCAAGCCGTACCAAGTGCAGTGCAAGAACGCTACAACGTACACGCCACTTCTGGTATTGGACGCAGCCGCCCAAACTATCTACAACCCATTGAGCGACCCGGACACACAGACGGTACACGCATCGTTGAGATTGGGCGTTAATGAGTGCCCGGAGAATAAGCGTTTGTTTGTATGGGAGGTAATGAGAGAAGACGGAATATTTACCGCCGTAGGCAGCGATACCACGTTGGACTATGACGTAGCCGTAGCAGAAGACGGAAACAGTTGTACCGTTAATCGTAGCCTCATGGGTACAGAACTTTATTTGCGATGCAGGGCAAAGTATAGCCCGGACGGAAACCCAAGCAGCGTAACACTATCGGGCAACGCCCCAACTAAGTTAGTGGCATTTATCCGTAGAATCCCAAAATTTGAGTACGACATCGGCGACACACCAACCAACCTACCAAGCGGTTTGTTAGAGATTGCGCCAACGGCTAAGATTTGGAACACTAACGGCACGATCGACAACCCGGAACGTGAGTTATTGCCGCTTTGGTATGTTGCGACCAACGCACAGTCAGGAACGCTTAACTATTCGCTCATAGCGCATGGAATGACACCGACGCTTTCAACTGGAAAGGTTAGTCAGACGTTGGGCGGTGTTTATGGTTTGGACGTTAAGGACGTTGGCCCGGCGTGTGCATGGGAAGACAGCGACGGCGCAGTATTCGTTGATGCAGACGATAATGTAATATTAATCAAATAACAATTTAATCAATATAAGATTATGGCAAGATATATTAAAGCAAATCCATTGGTTGCACGATACTTGCAACTGGAGAATGACCGTAACATGGTGAGTGATGGCAACTATCTTTTTTGGCAAAACGATATGTTGAAGTTTGGCCCATTAACCCAACTTAACGACATATTGGTTAAGATTGGAGGTATTGCACTTATGCCGCATGAGGCGAGAAGCGAGCAGGACGGTACTATTTGCCGACCTTTGCCGATGGCAACCGATGCACGCTTTCAGCAGCCTATTAAGGCTAACGTTAATGATGCTATCGTAGGTGACAACACTAACACCGAGCAGGGCGCAGATGGTGAGGGTGAGAACAGCGAGAGCACCGACAACGGCGGCAATGGTGATGAGGGCCAGGCCAACGAGAGCACCGACAACGGCGGCAATGGTGATGAGGGCCAGGCCAACGAGAGCACCGACAACGGCGGCAATGGTGATGAGGGCCAGGCCAACGAGGAAAATGCAGAGAGCGGCCAACAGCCGGAAGCGTCAGAGAGTGAGCAAACAAAAAGTGAAACCAAAAAGTAAGGAACTATGAGCAAAGCGAGTACAACCCGAACGATTAAGTTTATTGCAAAGGCAGGAACTTATACGGCATTGATCATGTGCCCAGATGGTGACATTTACCAAGAATGGGAGGGCACGGAATCCGACGTTACTAAGGTGTTCCCAAACTTTGAACAGACAAAGCCGAAACTTAACTTTGTCTGTATGAGTAGCCGAGTAGCCGAGGGAGTGGCAACGCCTGATAGTATGCAGTACTTTTTCAACGGTACGAAAATCGAGTTTAACGGCGATACGTCAAGCGGCATTTTTGCAGGCTACTTTAAGAAGTTTGCGCCAAGCGGCGACAACATCTATTATGGTTTACAGATTGTTAAGAATTTGGTGAAAATCGCAGGTTTTGCCCCGGTAACTATCAAGATGGTGGCGGCTATCAGCTATGGCACGCAAAGCGATAATATCCAAGCTACCTATACAATCCCAGTACAGAAAGCAACAGGTACAAGTTATCGTGTTACCATCGTCGCCGGAGATACCAAGGGCTTTGTTATTACCGACAAGGGCGGCAGTTGCGTATTAAAGGCAATGGCATACCAGAACTACGAGGAAGTCACCAAAGACTTAACGTATGTATGGGAGAAGATGGGAGCCAGTGGTTGGGAGGTAATCAACGGACAGACCGCCCAGACGCTTACAGTGTCAGGCAGCATCATAGACACATACGGAGAATATCGAGTAACCGTTAATCGTAGCGGCGTCGAAATCGGTAAGGACATACAGGGCGTTATGGACGCATCCGACCCCTACGACATCGACGCACGCCCGACACCAGAAGACGAGGCAATAAGCGAAGACGAAAGCGGCAACGGCAAAGTAACCTATACGCCGTGGATCGTCAAGCGTGGAACTAACACGCAAGCAATCAAAGACGCTAAGTTTTTCTTTGTTGTGAAAGATGCAGCAGGTGTTTACCTCAATAGTGACAGCGACCGAAAAACCGCTTTTTCAAGCTATGCCGTAACACGTGCAATGTGTTTGCAAAGTGGTGGAGACATCAGCGTAACGATAACATCAGAAAGTTAAGCCTATGGGAGTTTCGGTAACAAGGTATGTTAAGTTTATACGCAAGGGAAAGGGCGTAATTGTCGCCCAATCCCGAAACGTATATAACTATACCTACAAAGAGTGGACGCAGTTCTACGGACTTAGTGGGCGGTCAGTCAATTGGGACGGAATCATAAATGTATCTGATTTTTCCGTAGGCGACACGATGGTTATTAATGGCATGGTATCAGACAGACAGCGTATTACCATCAGTCTTTACAGCAGAGTAACGGCAATCGACACAAACCGAGCTATAATAACGGCTCAATCACTATACTACATTGCAAGTGGCGAGAATGGCGAAGACGGAAACGACGGCATAGACGCAATAACCATTGACATTACGCCGCCGATCATTTTACACAAAAAGACGGCCACCAATACCTCATACGCAGTTACCATTAAAGTATTTGAAGGTACAAAGCAACTGATAAGTAGTAACGGCAGTGGAAGCAGCTTTAAGTGTAACGTGGATACATCTAATTTTCCGACGGGCTTAAAAGGTAACACAGTAGCAGGCACAAATGTTTATACGCTTATTTTGGTGGTAGAAGCAAATTCCAATCCAAGCAAAGATATAGCAATATCTATTGTTTGTAGAGGCGTAACGCATAAACGCACCGTGTCATTTAAGACTGTAGCCGATGGGCAACCCGGAGCTAAAGGCGACAGAGGCCCGGCACTACGAGGCCCGCAAGCGTGGAGCGATTGCGCCGTAGGCTATGTGTTCCAATCAGGTGCAAGCGGCGAGGAATACAAGGACGTAGTTTTGTACGGCGATAACTATTACTCATGTATCAAGTCACACACCAAGACCGCAGACAACAACCCAGGAAGTACGGCAGACACCAATAATGGACTTTGGAAGTTAGCCGACAAACTGGAAATAGTAGCGACAAAGATACTGTTAGCGCAATACGCTTTAGTTAAAAATTTGGGTGTGGAGGCTATCGACATGAAAGACGCTAAAGGTAACATCATCTTTCAGGCAAAAGATGGTAACGTTACTTGCAATAGTGGTACGTTCACAAATGGCACGTTCACAAATGTAAAGGTTATCGGCTCAATACGAAATCCGTTTAATTTGGCTAACGATAGCTTTGATGTTGATTACAGCGATAATGTGGCTATGCTTAGTAGCGGCGGTGGTTGGTTAGATGCCTATTCTATGCCGTGGGACGTAAGCCAGAATGGAAGACGGCTAACCATTGTAAACTACAAATGGGGCAGCACAATGGCGCAAGGTCAAGCCGCTATTAGTGCGCCGAATGGCAAATACTTCTTTGAGGATGGAATCCAAAAAAGCGAGTTAAAAGTTAGCCGTGAAATTGTGGAAATGATAGGCTACGGCACTACCACGGAGTTCTACGGTTGGATTGTGCTAAATCGCCTCGACTTAATGACAAGTCAAAAGTATGGGCATTGTTTAAAGGCTTTGGCATTTGGCACGGTGTCGGGTGGAAACAGTAGTAGCAACACATCAATAACGAGCAATACGTTTGATGGAAGCAGCCTATCGGTGTCCCGACAATCTGAAGGACTTTACCGGGTATCTTTTCCGAGTTCGTGGTTTGCTTATACAAGTAATTGCCGTGTAATATTAACCGGGCGAGGGGTATGCTACGGTGCAAGTAGCCCCGTAAAAGCCACTATGCACTCATTGGGTAAAGGTTACTTTGATGTAGTTGTATCAGACGATGCAACCCGAAACGATGGCAGTTTTGATTTTATAATTTATAATGGGTCAGATTTTGACATATTAAAATAGTAGTAATTATGGCAGTAAAGAAAACAAAAAAGTTGAGTGGTCAGACAACAGTAACGACCATCAACACAGACCAGAAATTTCCGGTAACGGACGCAAACGGAAAGGTTACGCTTATTTCATTGGCGAACCTCAAAACCGCTTTGTTGGCAGGTATGAACCTTAACGGCTTATATGATGGTATCTTTATTATGTACCACCGTAAGAGCGACGATTACCCACTCATGGTTAAGCCTCATAAGTGGACATCGTTACAGAACAGCGGCGAAATTGCCGACGGCGTAGTAGTGGTTGAGGGCGGCAAAATCTTAGTTGTAGCCCCTACCGAATCAACTTCTAAGCTAACGTGGAGTAGCGCAGCTATCAGCGGAGGCGGTACGACAACAACCGATCGTGTTACAGCGATGAACGATTGGAGCGGTAAGGCAAGTACAGCGGCTACCATCAAGGCAAGCAAAGCCGATGCAATCACCAATACAGCGCAGTATGCACCGGGCCACTGCAATCTGTATAGCCGTGCAAACGCTAACGGCAAGGGTTTGACGGCAGGCAAATGGTGGTTGCCATCGTTGGGCGAAATGTTTATGATTTATGCCAACATGACAAAAATCAATTATGCTTTGTCCCTGATTACCGGAGCCACCCAGTTAGTCGAAGATTGGTATTGGACTTCTACCGAGTACAGTGCTACCAACGCATGGTTTCTGACCCTCAACGCCGGTAATACGAGCACTTGGACCACTAAGGCCAGCGACACGCTCAGAGTTAGGGCAGTGTCAGCATTTATTAGTTAGTTCTTAATTTCTTAGTCTTTAACCTTTAGGTACGGCGAAAGCCGTACCATTATAAGGCAATTTAATAAACAAGCAATGGCGGTAAAATTAGTTTCAAGTACAAAGATTTATTTAGATGTACGCAAGTTGTTAGACATCATTTTGGATATAGTGCCCAATTTCCCACGTGCCTACAAATTCACGGTTGGGGCAAAGCTGCAAGAAATTGGTATTAATCTGATGCAGGAAATAGCAGCGGCGTACATCAATAAAGACAAAGCCGAGACAGTAAAGCACCTAACCGAGTTTCAGGCAGAGTTTGAAACAATGAAAACGCTAATGAGAATTGCCGGAGAAAGGGAGTGGATAAAAGGCAGAGGAAAGTTTGCAAATATTATCGAGTTAATGGACGAAATAGGTAAACAATCGTCAGCGTGGAAAAACAAAGTAGTTAATACGCTTTGTAGCCAGAATCGGAATGTTACGACAGACCGAGAGCGCAGTTTTCCGTAATAAATGGGGTTTATGCCGTCATTTACGGCTAAGAACAAGATAATAGACCACAGATTGCGGCCACCGAGAACAGTGCTACCAACGCATGGAATCTGAACCTCAACGACGGTAATACGAACAATTGGAACACTAAGGCCAGCAACACGAACAGAGTTAGGGCAGTGTCAGCACTATTTACAGAAGACAGAAACGTGACAAATGATAATATACAATGGTAACGACAGAGTGGCTTTTAGATGCTTACTTTGATTGCCGTCATAGCAAGAGACGAACAGCAAGCGCAGTTGTTTACGAAATGGACTACGAAAGCCGTTTGATTGCTTTGCGTGATAGAATCAATAACCGAACGTACCAACCGGGTAAGTCTATTTGCTTTGTCGTAACACGCCCAAGATACAGAGAGGTATTTGCAGCATCCTTTGAGGATAGAATCGTACACCACTACATAGCTTTACGCCTAACGACACTATTTGAAAATATCTTTAGCGAGCGCACATTTAATTGTAGGAAAGGCAAAGGGCAACTTTATGGTGTTAATACGCTGAAAGAAGATATAAGGCAGTGCAGCAATAATTATACGGAAGATTGCCATATTATGAAACTTGATTTAAAAGGTTTCTTTATGAGCATCGACAAAAAGTTATTGGCTGAAATGGTAGATCGCTTTATAGTCGAGTACTACAAGGGCGAAGACATAGACGATTTGCGCTACCTTTGCCGTGTCGTTATTTTACACAGCCCCGAAAAGAATTGTGAACGGCACAGCCCTTTGAGCTATTGGGAGAAGTTGGATAAGAACAAATCACTATTTACAAATGGTGAGGGTAAGGGCGTAGCCATCGGCAACCTGTTTGCCCAGATATTCGCAAACTTCTTACTTAATACGCTTGATTGGTTTATCGAGAATGAGGGTATAGAACATCATGGCAGGTATGTGGACGATTTCTATTGCATCCATAAGGACAAAGAAAAGCTATTAGCGTTAATGCCTAAGATACGTGAGCTATTAGCCAGTTTAGGTTTAAGACTGAATGAGAAAAAGTTTTATTTTCAACATTACAGCAAAGGCGTGGAGTTTACCGGGTCAATAGTCAAACCCGGACGTGTCTATACCTGTAATCGCACGATAACAAACTTTATTGCAGCAGTCAGAAGACTAAACAAGGCAAACAACGAGCGTCAGGTATTACACGCAGTATGTAGTATCAACTCATATTTAGGTTTGCTACGGCATACCAACGAATATGCTATACGTCGCAAAGTGCTTAACATGATCGAGCCGCACGTATTTAAAGAATATGTGTACATCAAAGGGCACTACGAGGTATTGGCAATTAAGAACAAACATAAATTGAGGTATCAAACAATGCAGAGAATTAGAAATGGCGACTACTGATAAAGAACCCATTACCCTATCATCCGATAGGTTGGATATGGACTTATTTAGATTGCTACTTACAAAATACGTAGTAGTGACCGAGCAGCGAGACGGCAAAGTGATTTACGAACTTAACAGCATCGAGCACCATGCAGATAATTGAAATAGTAGTATCGGTTATTACCGCTTTGGGCGGTTGGGAAATGATTAAATACGTTATGAATCGTAAAACCAACCGCCGAAAGGAGGAAGCCGAAGCCGACAACGTGGAATTTAACGTTTTGCGTGAGGCGATGGACTTTTTGCAAACACAGCTCAAAGAGAAAGAGCAACGATTTGCAGAACAAACCGATTTGGTGAGAAAGCAGAATTTAGATATTTTGCAGCTCAACAAGGAAAAGGCGCAGTTAGAATTAGACCTACAACGCTATAAGTGTGTAATTAAGGGTTGCACTAAACGTGACCCACAAAATGGTTATTAATATGAGAAAGATTAATGAGATCATCGTACATTGTACGGCAACCGCCGAGGGCAAGAACTTTAAGGCGGCAGACATCGACCGTTGGCACAAGGCTAAAGGTTGGAACGGAATCGGCTACCATCATGTAGTAGATTTGGACGGCAAGGTAGAGCCGGGCCGACCAGAAAGCGAGGTGGGGGCGCATTGTCTGAAACACAACGCTAATAGTATTGGCGTAGTGTATGTTGGCGGTTTGGCATCCGATGGCAAGACACCAAAGGACACCCGAACGCCACAGCAAAAGGCAGCTTTGGTTAAGTTGCTCACAGAGCTAAAGCACCGTTACCCAAATGCCACCATACACGGACACCGAGACTTTGCAGCCAAGGCGTGCCCATCCTTTGACGCTACGACCGAGTACAAGAATATCAAGTAAGAGCAAAAGCCAATGAAGAAGTTTATAACTATCTGTATGTGCCTGTTAGTCCTGTTGGGGCTGATAGGCTGCAAGACACAAAAAAAGGTAGTATCGGAATCCATCACAAGTGAAAGAACCGACACCACCAAGTTAGTAACCGACAGCATCCACAAGGCGACTACCAAGCAGGAGAACCGAACCACCCTAACGATTTACAACGATTGGGGGTACATCGAGTTTGCCGACAGCGGCGGCACGCTAACCATAGATGGGGGCTTAATCAGTGCCAAGGGTGTAAAGTCATACCATCAAGGCAAGCGAGCCACACAAGCGAAAGCCGAGAACATCACCCAGAACGAAGACAGCACAGCCGCCCACAAGCTGCAAGCCAACGGCATACAGAGCCGAGACAACAAACAAGCCAAGCAAGAGCCACAGAAACAAGGCGTGAAAGCCCTAAAATGGTATCAGCGTTCAATTTACCATATCGGCTTTTTATGTTGCGTGGCAGCGATTATTTACGCTATTTTTTTGTACCTAAGAAGAAAGAAATAAAATCTGTTGTCTAATAGTGCAAGCCCGGTGCCGACCGTGAGGTTAGCCCGGGCGTTTTTGCTATTTGCCTAAGATGTAATCAATCACCTTTCTGTTTGCTTCGTCTATTTTGTCACGGCTGAATTTGATATATACACCTGTAATTTTAGAGCCGTGAACGTGGCCCAGTGCTTCGCTAATCGTGTCCTTTGGTATATCCAAGTCAGCGGCATAGGTAGCCCAGGAATAGCGGCCCCAATACGATGTTATTTCTTTTTCAATCGGTTTCATTATCGGCAAATGATTTTTTGTGTACTTTGGTTTGCCGTTGGCATCTACCTCAATGGGGCCAATACGTCTTAATCCCTCATTTAGGTGTGTCAGATAGTTGGTATGTGATTTGTAGCGGTCAAACGGCGAAAGAAGATGCTTTTTACCTTTGTATCGATCAATTATCGCCGCCGCTTCTGGCTCAACCTTAATACTGTATAACTTACCAGTCTTTGCCCTACGATATTCTATACGACCATCGAAATAGTCAGCAGGGGTTAAGTTGGCTAAATCTTTCATGTTAATACCTACCAAATAGATGATAAGTAAAAACATATCCCGATACTCGCTATCTACCTTATTAAGCTGCAAACCCATCATTAAGCGCAGTTTGTCAATAGGTACAACACGCATGGCGGTTTCTTCTGTTGGTATGTGGAAGTTACGAAAAGCGTAGTTTTGGGTAACGCCATCATCAATAGCAAAGTTTATCACATTACGTAAATTGTGTAAGTGCATGGCACGGCTATTCACACAAAGCCGAGGCATAGAGTTTTGAAAACCGATTACCCAAGTTTTGTTTATTTCGTTGAAATGAACTAAATCAGCATCCCCACAATACAAATTTACTTTTTTCAAAGTTTGCTGAAAGAGCATCTTTGTACCACCTGTTTTTGTGTCTATTACCTTTTTGAACATTGCGCCCAAAGTTGGAACGCCCACCGTTGGGGCCTCCAATTCCATGTTAGCGAGCATCTGGCGCAGTTGCGGAGGTGTGAGTTTGCCCCACATACCTTTTTCACGTAGTTCTAAGATACGGTTAGTAACTTGCATCAGGAGGGTTTGCAGCACGCTATTAATCTTTCGTGCGCCCTTACCAATACATTGCTTTGTAGTGGCATCCCATTCATCAGACTTTAGAAATATGCCTGTTGCGATATAGATGTTTGTACCATATCCGACACAGATTTGCACCGGGTACGTACCATCTTTCAACGCCCTACGAGTATCGAGCCTTAAATTTGATTTTGCCATATTGTTTTGCTTTATGTTTGCTTATTCTTTGCTGAAAAATGCGCCTAAATATACCACAATGTACCATAAAAACCGCCACCAACGGCATATTTTTACGATTATTTAGCAAATCGGCGATTTCTCTAATTTGCTGATATTTTATTATTACTTATTGATTATCAGTATTTTATGTGTAAAGAACTAACTATCTAAAGCCACAAGCGGCAGTATTCCTCTTATATAAATAAGATTAACATTTTAATGATATTGAATTATGGCAAAAAAAGCTAGTCAATTTATCTTTAGAAAGGATTATGAAAAATGGTTGCTCAAACAGGGCGTAAAGTCTGTTGGAGCTTATTGTCCACAAGATAAATATAAATGCAATGGCAAAGACTATTTGTATTTAGATCTTATTGGTGTTTTCGCAAAAGAAAATGAACGCTTGTATGTGAATGCACTTTTTGAAGAGTGGAAAGCTGAGATTGATAAGAAAAACTATCTTAAGACTACTCTTAACCGCTTGTCTTATCTTCAGAAATATAGACAGTTCGTTGAAACCATTGTCTATGGTAAAAAAAGATTAAGCAAAGAAGATAATGAGATATTGAATGAAATTCTAAATGCCCTACCTTCTGTACGCGATTCAATTAACAAATCACAGAATCCAAAAGTAGATGGTATGGATTCATTAATAGAGTATATTAAAGAAGAGAAGTTTGTAAAGTTGGCAATAGAATCGTCTTACTTTTTCTCTCCCGACCTTGTGGTAGAAAGGTTTGAAGAGATTAAAGAATACATTTGCCAACAAAAGGTGGTAGATCCTGCTTTTGACAAATATGATATCAAATATCTTCCTGCACGATACTCTTCGAAAGAAGATGCGGAAGATGGAGTACATGAGCCTGTTGTAGAAGAAGGTAAAGTCTATTTCAAGCTTCAAAACGCAGCACAACGTCTCTGTGTTATCTATCAAGAAGGAGCAAGAGGTAAGAATAAAGAATGTGGTGGAAACACTTGTGGAGGTGGCAATGGCAATGCCAGAGTGTGTCAATTGATTAATGATCGTACAGGGTATGCCCTTGGAGCAACATCTGATAAAAAGCACTTCAGAAACTTTATCATTTCACACATTTGGGGGCATGCTATTGATCCACGTTACTTTACAAATCTGTGGAATATCGTTATAGTTCCAGCATGGGCTAATCACTTGTTGGACAAAGATGAAGAAGGTACTTTGGCTTCCACATTCAAAGCTACAATACAGAAAATCATTACTGAGCTATATGATTTTAATAATATTGACTGGGCGTCTATACAAATGACATCTCCTTCTTACAACAATGAGGAAGTCATTAGCGGTAGATATCAGATAAATATTATTGATCACAAGTCTGGCGATGCGCCTTTGGGCAAAATTTGGAAAAAGCCAGTCTCTATATAATCATCTTTCCTGATTTTCCGGCTTCACATTCCGGTTCTTCCGAATAAAGAAACTTGGTGCAAAGGCAAAAAAGCATTACCTTTGCCCCCAGTTTTATTCACTTAAGCAAAATAGAGTTATGACAATATAAGTAAAGAATACGAATACTACAGAAGAGATGTAAGTTCAAGACTTACTGTTCTGTTATTGATTCAACTAAAAAATACAATGAAAATGAGATTGACAAAAGAGGATCAGGCAATGATCAAGGAAGCCAAAGGCAACAAGGTTTCCGGACCAATCTACAGCGAGGACGGACTTCGCTTGTTGAAAGTACTCGGCAATCCAGAGTACCTTGAAGTGAAAGACGGTGTGAAGGCTATTTGCGATGACGCATGCCAAGGACTTGACAATCTTCATGAGGTGGTATTGCCAGCATCAGTTACCGACTTGGGCACAAGAGCTTTCGCAAGCTGCATAAAGCTCTTCAAGATAACAATGCCTGGAGTAGATTTCATCGGAATAGAGAGTTTCGCTCATTGTGAGAGTTTGAAGGAGATAATCTTGCCTGAAACGTTGGGCAAGATTTGGGAAGGTGCCTTTGCTGACTGCAAAGCTTTGGAAGAGATAAATATTCCAAGTCACCTGAAGATTATCGACAAGTCTGCATTCAGAAGTTCTGGACTGAAAAGTCTCAACATCGTGATAAGCGAAGACTGCGAATGCGGGATTTATGACAGAGCCTTTGCATATTGCAAGCATCTGGAGTCTGTATATCTAAACAAGAATGTGAGGATTACTGAGCGTATGGCGTTTGCTGGCTGCACTTCACTAAAGACGATTGAGTTTGAGCGGCCGTCATTGACATGCTGTGCTGGTGAAATAAACGCAACGATGCTCATTGGCTGTACATCTCTCGAAAAGATTATAGTGCCAAAGAACAAGTACAACCATTATCCGGACTTCAACATCCAAGGCTATGAGTCCGCTCAGTTTGAGACTCGCGACTTCAATAGTCTTATAACTCCGAAAGAATAGACAGAGACTCTCGTTGGCACTATCTTTGAATAAGATATGATTGCAACTAAGATTGCAACAAAAAGTTGATTTTTTGTTGATTTTCTATGGCCTGATTTTTTTATTTCAGAAAAACTGGGTAAATTTCGCGCGACAACATTTTAAAACATAAAGAAATATGGTGAACAAAAACGAAACAACAAACAGTGAAAAGAAGCCTATCATTAATAACGATGAGGCTTTGCGTCTTATCGACCTCATCCAGCAGGGCGACTCCAATGCGGAGAACG
>ERZ1026856.359-NODE-359-length-30032-cov-15.843680_pt1 | contig 30032 bp, 27 predicted proteins | sample MGYA00380158_ERZ1026856 | MGnify/ENA primary metagenome ERZ1026856 (study PRJEB33269, sample SAMEA4719794) | human gut metagenome | biome: human-associated habitat; feature: organic feature; material: feces | place: Cameroon | collected 2013-10 ...
AATTTAACTACAGCAGTTTGTGGTGATACTGTTAAAGAATTTTCATATTGTTATAAAAACTGTACTAATTTAACTACATCCGTATGTGGTGATAATGTAGTTAATATGATTGGTACGTATAGTAACTGTGCCAATTTAACTGCTAGTGCAGTATGCGGCCCTAATGTAGTCAATATGAATAGTGCATATTCATATTGTAGACATTTGACTACAGCAGTTTGCGGTGACAATGTTACTGATATTGATGACGCGTATGATCATTGTTTTAATTTAACTGGTAGTGCAGCATGTGGCCCTAATGTCATAACAATGCGTAACACATATTCTTGTTGCGACAACTTAACTACAGCTGTTTGTACTGATAACGTAGTTAATATGTATTCAGCATATTCGGCATGCAATAATTTAACTACAGCAGCATGTGGTAATAATGTAACTGATATGGCTCGTGCTTATTACAATTGTATGAATTTAACTGGTCAACCAGTATGTGGTAATAATGTAACTAATATGACTTACGCTTATTACTATTGTGTAAACTTAACTGGTCAACCTGTATGTGGTAATAATGTAACTAATATGTCTCATGCTTATTATCAATGTACTAATTTAACTACAGCAGTATGTGGCCCTAATGTAACTAATATGACTAATGCTTATGCTGGATGCTCCAACTTAACTGGCAGTGCAGTATGTGGTGATAAAGTTATTGACATGTCAGGCTCATATAAGTGGACTAATGTGACAAAACTAGTTTGTGGACCAAATGTAACTAATATGCATAACGCATTTTATTCATGTGTAAATTTAACTGGTCAACCATTATGTGGAGATAAAGTTGTTGATATTAGTAACACATATGCTTGTTGTAATAAATTAACCGGTGTTGGAGTTTGTGGAAATAATGTTAAATTTATGAATTCGGCATATGAATATTGTCATAATTTAACTACGGCACAATGTGGAGCAAGTGTTATAAATTTTGCAAGAGCATATGGTGGAGGTGCATATAAATCCAATATTAGAGGAAATTGTTATATGTTTTCAGAAAACGTAACTAATGTTTCACATGCATTTGCTGGACGTAACACTGAAAATATGCTCAATATATATGTGAAAGATAATAGTATTACTATGACAACATGTTTAAATTCAGTTGGTGACAACTCACTTACTAGTAAGACTAATACTTGGACTAAAGATAGTGCGAATAATAGATATTATGATGCTGAAAATAATTTAAACATATACATCTACCCGGTTGCAAACGTAGAACAGGCAAAAACAAATAATGGGGATTAATCAGTTAAAAGAAAACAGGATATTCAGTTATCCTGTTTTCTAATAACTTATTTTAACTACCCTAACAGATAATTAAAGTTTAATAAATTTATTTAATGGAGGTAAATATTTATGAAGAAATATGATAGAATGATTGACGTTATAATACCAGCTTATAATGTGCCTAATGAAATTCTTTTTAGATGTTTAGCATCTATTGCATGTCAAACTATAGCTAATGAAGTTGAAGTTACTATAGTAGATGATGCTTCAACTGAAGCTAATTATGAAGAAGTTGCATCACATTTTAAAGATATATTAACAATAAATATATTAAGATATGATGTAAATGGTGGTCCTGGTGTTGCAAGACAATATGGTATAGACCATACATCGCACGGATATATGACTTTTATAGATGCAGATGATACTTTTAATGGTGCATTTGCTCTAAAAGCATTAAGAAATTCAATTGAAATGAATAATGGTATATATGTAATGTCAGTTGGTGTATTTGATGAAGTTCATGAAGCTAATTTAGCACCTGGAGATGGTCCTATATTAATGCCACATGAACAAGATATGATATGGATGTTTGGTAAAATGTATAGACGTTCATTTATAGATAAGTATAATATAAGATTCCATAAAACTTCAAGAGCGAATGAAGACAATGGATTTAATACTTTAATTAGATTATGTTGTAATGACCAAGAACAAGTTAACTTTATTGCTGCTCATGTATATTATTGGCATGAATCTCCAAATAGTATAACTAGAGCAAATGATTGCCAATATTCTTATGGTTCTTCTATAAGAGATAGTTTTTACGGTTATGTAGAAAATATGATATATGCAACTAAAGAAGCTAAGAAAAGAAATCCATATAATGGTTTTGTTACTAAATGGGCAGTTAGTTGTATGCTAAATATATATGAATATTATATAGAATGCTATGCAAGAGCTAAAGAACACGCAGATAAAAATTTCAAATGGTGTAAACGATACTATGATGAAGTATATAAAGATATAGAAAATGATATTTCATTAGAAATATTAGCTCAGCATTATAATGAAATAATGAGAAATGCTTATATGGGAGATAAATTAAATGGTATAATACCTCATATGAGTATATTTGAATTTTTAGATAGTTTAAAAGAGAAAAAAGATAAATAATAACTAAAATATACACTTATTGATTGGCAGTCAATCAATAAGTGTATTTAAAACATTAAAATAAAAATGAATAAATGATAAGGAGATGATATCATGGATGAAAGTAAGATAACGCGATATGCTAGTGAGAAGTATGTTAAAGCTACTATACAAAAGGATATCGTGGATAATTTAAAATTAGCATCAGGGGATAATAACACTATAAAATTAATGTTTGGATCAACAGAAATATCTAGTATTGCTATAAATGGGGGGACAACAGAGCCTACCATTCCTAATACTTACACTATAACTAACAATCTATCCAATGCTACTAACTCAAATAGCACTACATCTGTAAAAGGAGGTTCTTCTTATAGTGCTAATATAACTGCTACTAGTGGATATAAATTAAAAACTGTAACAGTAATTATGGGAGGTATAGATATTACAAATACTGCTTATTCAAGTGGAAGAATATCTATATCTAGCGTTACTGGAAATATTAGTATAACAGTTACTACTGAATCAACTACAAGTGGAGGAGATACATCAAATTTAGACGGAGTATTACAAGATAGATTATTAGTATGGCATGATGAATTTGATGGTCAAACACTAGATACTAGTAAATGGAGATATGCAACTCATAATAGTGGAGGTAGTGAACAACAAGCATATACAGTAGGTAGAACTGAAAATGTTAGATTAGAAAATAATACCTTAGTATTAGAAGCAAAAAAAGATAGTTATGTTAGTGGATATACTTGGAGTAGTGGACGTATAGACACTAGCGGTTTAGCCGGATTCAAATACGGCAGACTAGAGGCAAAATTAAAATATGATGTTGTATCTGGTGCATTCCCAGCATTTTGGACAATTGGTACTTGTGCATATTATCCAACAGGAGAAGATATACACGGTGTCAAAAAGAGTCTAGGAACTCAATGGGCACAAAATGGTGAAATAGATATATTCGAAGGTAGAGGAACTACTAGTATAATCAGTCAAGGCGGTTGGTATAACCAAGATGACGGAAAAGGTAATATGAACGTGGAATTTGGTAATAAAAATATTGATGCTTCTCAATATCATGTATATGCTGTAGAATGGACAGAATCAACAATGATTTCATATATAGATGGTGTTGAAACTGGAAGAAAAGATATATCTGATATAAAATCATGGCATAGACCAATGTATATTATATTAAATATGGCAGTAGGTTCTACAGGCGGATATCCTGCAGATGACTGTACTTCAATGAAAATGGAAGTAGACTGGGTTAGAGTTTATGCACCAGTTGGAGTTACAGCAAAAGAAGAAGTTCAATCTATTACATTAACTCAAAACGATTTATCATTCAATATGGGTGATGACCCAATAGATGTTTACTACACTGTAAATCCTTCTACAGCTTGGGATAATAACGTTAATTACGAATCAAGTAATCCTAATGTAGCGACTGCTTATGGTTCAAGAATAACTCCTGTGGGTACAGGTAATTGTAAAATAACAGCTAGAGCATCTAATGGAGTTACAGCTACTATTAATGTAACTGTGGCACAAAATACAAGTATAAATACTACAAGTATTGAATTAAATAAAAATACATTAGAAATCTATAATGGAACTAGTAGTACGCTTATTGCAACTGCTACACCTGCTAATCATACTGATTCAATTCTTTGGAAATCAAGCAGTGATAGTGTAGCTACTGTAAATAATGGTGTTGTTGCTGGTAAAACTAAAGGTAGTTGTACTATAACTGCATATTCAAGTGTAAATCCTAGTGTAAAAGCTGAATGTACTGTAAATGTTAAAGAAGCTACACAATTATCAGGACATCCAACATCAGGACTAACTCTTCAATTAGATAGAAACGGTATGTCTAGCACATCATGGACAAATGCAGTAGATAATACACAACTACAATGGAAACTTGCTACTAATAACTCAACAGACATAGCATCATATATGATATTTGATGGAGACAGTTTCTATTGGGCAGGAGCAAATTTTAAAGATCACTTAACATTAGGTGGATTTAGCAATTATTATGACTTTGGAGAATCACAAACTGTAATACTTGCAGGTGATTTTACGAAAGCTGCAAATCCTATATTATCTAATAAACAAAAACTATCTCAAAATGCAAGTACGGCCTTCATACAAGGAAATGCAGTTTCATATTCTGATGCAAATGGAACTAAATTAGGTTCAATAAACGCTAAAGATGGAACTTATAATATAGACGGTTGTATAGCATTAAGATACAATAAACAAACTTTAAGAGTGGATTGTGATAAAATGGCATTTACAGATAGTGTTGTAACAAATATGAACACAACATTAACATCAGCATTTAGTCAAGGAAGTTATCCTGCATTATTAGGAAACGTTAGTACTGCTAAAATATATTGGAAAGTAGTATTAGTATATAATAGGGTATTATCAGATGCTGAAATACAAACAGCTATGAATGCTATAAAAACTTTTTTAAATTAATACTGTAAAATATTACGAACAATTTTAAGTGTATGTATAGTATGAAATGTATCAGATGTTATATTCACATGGATAATAGATTATTATAATAAAATAAACACCTCTGTAAAAAATGGAGGTGTTTATTTTTATGAAAAATTGCGGATATGGATTGAATGGAATCCATCAACTAAGATTACCAATTGTAGGATATGGGGATTATAAAGTAATATATTTATATGCTTTATTAAATGACGATAATCACACTAATACAGACCCATTAATGTTTGTTATGATTGATAAAGACATGAATATTGTTCATAATGTAAGTAAAGACGAAATGATTAAGATTCTAAACTCTGAAAAAACTAGAGTATTAAATATGCCAATGATTGATAAATCAACTTTAAATGTAAATACAATAGATGAATTTTATGACTATACAGAATGCACTATAGGGTTATCTATTGCTGTTAATAAAACTAATAGAAGTTTACTTTTACATTTAATGCTACCTAATAGAATATTTGCATGGGACGTTAGATTTGACACTATGGGATTTATACCTACAACAAATCATTCATATACAGAGAATCATAAAACAGTCTTCCATGAAATCATTATACTTTAGGGATATAATATCATGGAAGTTTTTAAAGATGGCATAGAAAATTTAGAACAATTAGAATTAAGATTTATGACATATAATAATTATAAATTAATAGTCCTTAGTAAATCTGGAGGGGGATATACTTATTCCCCTGTAATTACAGTTTTATTTAATGACCTTATGAATTATTTAACAGAAGAACCTGAAGATTTAGATATAATTCATACTGATTGGAATGGAAATCTTGAAATAATAGTTCCACAATCAGTTTTTTATCATTGGAGAGATAAAGATTATTATAATGATAAAGATTGTGAAGTGAATTTAACAGTTGAATCAGATGTTGAAAATAGAGGATTATACGTAAGACTTATACTTCCAAATACAACATTTCACTGGGTAATTGATTTCAATACTATGGACGTTTATTCATATGATAGATATTGCTATGAATGTAATAAATGGAAAGAAGTTTGTAATATCAAATATAAGATATAGGGGGTGGACAATATGAGTAAGCAAGACTTTGATATTGATAAGGCTAGAGATTTTTGCAGGGAAGTCCAACGCTTAGGTAAAAAATATAAAATGTCTTATTTTTTCGTTACTGACGGTGCATCATGTGTATCTAACAATGGTAATCCTGCTGTACGCCATGCTAGAATGTGTCATGAAGAATGGGAACGAAAAAATAAATTTGACCCTGATGAAGATTGGGGTGATGTTGAAATATAATCAGAGAGCACATCTCTGATTATATTTTTATTTTTATATAAACAGTTTTGTAATTAAATAAATGGAGGGATATAAAATGAAAATAAAAAGAATGTGTGAAAAAGATACACGAAATATAAATGGTATAATGTATGAATCAAAATCAATGGAAAGAGCAATAAAAGAATATATGTCTAGAGATGATATGGCAAGAATGGTTCAAACTATTGATACTTATGATGAAATACAAAATGCTTCACAATTTTATACTATAGACCCATCTAAAGTAGTTGGAGTTGTTAGAGAAATAACTGATACTGATGTCGATATAGATTTTAGTTCAGAATTTAAAAATAAAGATTTATCACAATATCGTGTTGCGTTTAGAATGGTAGGTAAATCAGCTGAAGGTGCTGATGAGTATGCAGTTGAAAGAATAATCGCAGCTGACTTAATAGTAAATCCAAATAAATAATCGTATGGGAAACTGAAATTTAGGAGGGGATAACAATGTACAATAGTGAAGAATATGACATAGTGAATAATATTGACTTAGATATGTTATTGTCAGATTTACCATTAGAACTGATAATATCTTCAATAGACCATCAAATAAGAAATCCATTAGATGTCGGCACTGATTTTTGCACAATAGTGTTTGATAAATGTGCAGCTGTACTCAAAGAATATAAGGGTATTGAAGAGGTAGAAAAAGAAATAGAAGAATTGAATACTAAATTCTGTTTAAACGTTTTAAATAAATTAGATGAGAAATTTAAATTTGAAATAAATTATGAAGGGTTAACTAATTATGACCTAACTAAAATGACACTTATGTTATATAAATTCTTTATACTTCGATATAGAAAAAATGTAAGTAGATTTATTTATAATTTTATACAAAAAAACAAAAAGATGATATCTGAACAATTTTTAAATGATGACAAACGTAAAGATATCACGACTATAGTTATGAAAAAGATAACTAAAAATAAAGATGACATACGAATAATTAGCAATCTTCCTATAATTATTAAAAACATTTTAGATATGGAGCATGACCCATTAGATTTTATGGAATTAGCGGCTCCAGTAGATTTATATTATGCAGATGAAATTAAAAAATTATTGGAAGATTTTACATTAGCAGGAAATTTCACAAAACCTTATTTAAATACTATACTATTCCAATATACAGATATAGTAGATGAGATTTTAATCGAAGTTAGAGCTAAATTATGTGAAGATTTATCTTTATAGAAGAATAGAATAAGGTAACAATAAATAAATAAAAATAATAAAATGGAGGATTAATAAATGAGTGAATTTAAATCAGGAGAATATTTAAATCGTTTGAAAATGATGCAACAAAAAGAAAAAGCACAAGAGGCTTTAGATTATACTCGCCAACAAAATGAAGAATTTTTTGATGGCGACGAAGATTTGGATATGTTAAAAGAGATTATAACTAATTATACTAAAAAAGAAATAGAAAATTTAGATGATGAAGGTGTTGAAAAATTTAAAACACAGTTAAGAGATGCAGGTTTTGAATTAGAAAAACCTGAAGACCTACATGTATCTGATAAAGAATATTTCATAGATATGATGAAATATTTCAAAGAAAACTTTGAGTTTGAAGATAAAATGGAAAAAATGATAACAGAGTTTGAAACAGATATAGAAAAAATAAATGAAGAGCTTGACAATACAATGAAAGAATATAGTAACAGTGTAGTTTCATTGATGAGGGATGAAATTGCTAAAAATCCTAAATTCAAAGACACTAGAGCAGGAAAATTATATGATGGTATAATGCAAGCTTTTGATAATAGTTACACTTTAGATACCGTTAAAGAAATTGCACATAAAGTTAATGTGCAAAATACAATAGATGATTATGACAGTGACAGTAAAAGAGAATCAGTTCATAAACAATATAAGTCAATAATGAAAAGATTGAATATCCAACATGATATGCAAACGTTATTTAAAGACATTCAATCAAAAGTTACTGATAAGTATGATGATAGACCAGATTTTCTAATATTTTTATTTATGAAATATCTTGCTAAAAGAGGAAGTTCAGTAACATTCTCTAAAGCAAAAGATGGTGTGTTTGCAGCACAATTAGTCACTAATCTTTATTTATTAAAGAGTAATGACCAAGACGAAATTATACAAAATAAATTTAAACAATCATGTGAAGAATTGTTAGATTTATATTTAGGCTAAAAAATGATAAATTAAACAAATAGATAAGGTTTCTTATTGATTCCTTATCTATTTTTTTATTGACGGAGAGGTGAAAATAATCAATGTTTAAAAACGAGATAGTTAAGAAGGATGGCTTCATTTATTTTAAAGGGGCATATTTAGAAATGTACGTACCAAAAGAATTTGTTGACCGTGGGTTGGCAGAGGATGTTGGTAATTTATATTCTGTATTTGGAATCATCCATCTTAGAACTTTTGCAAAAGGTGATAAACCTAATGGAATTGAAACATTAAATTTACCGAGTATGATAAATTTATATCCATCTGAAAAAGAGGATAGAAATATTACTATAGAAGGTCAAGAAGGTAGATATGTTGTGTTAAAGTTTTTCAATGGGGATAAGATAATGGATTCACAAATAAAGAAGGACAGTTCTGCAGCCAATCTATTCCTTGATATGCTTTTTAGAGGCAAATTACCTTCAACTATCGACTATAGTAAAGTAATGAAGATATGGGATAAAAATTTAGAAATGAATGGGGTTAATTTTGGTGTTGCCGCAACATGTCGTTCAATTACAATAGCAGAAATATATAGAGATAAGAATAATCCTGCTGATAGATATGCTAAAGTAGTTGGTAAAAACTTTACTAAAAAACAGTTGGATTATATAACTTCTAACGCGAGAGAGATGTGTGCTCGTAACTCAACTTTCGCTGCATTAACTTTTGAAGATTTTGATGCTGCGTTGACTGCATCGCTTAATATCAATAATTACAAACGAAACGAGACAGTATCTCCAATCGAGAAAATTATAAAAATGTAGAGACAATATTGGGAACAAACAAATAAAAATAAAGAAATGAAAAGGAGGAAATATGCATGTATGTAGCAGAAGGAAATATTATTTTAGAACATAATCATCCTTATATAAAGACTGTCATATATGACAATTCTGCACCTAAGGTAGAAGTGCCTGAAGTAGATGATGGCATACGTTTCTTAAGCGTTATACAATCAGCTAAAGGTCAAGATGGTGTATTTTTAAAATTTACTAACACTGAGGATTTCGTTGAAGAGTATGGTGTTCCTAACTATAAGTTACATGGTCAACCATATTACAATGCATATGCTGCTTTAAGAAGTAGATTTGCAAATGTATATTGTATGAGAGTAATGCCTGATGATGCATTAATATCTAACTTAATAGTTATAGCTAAATACAAAATAGACGATACAGACCCAGACAATCCACAAATGTTAATTAAACATGAAATGGTAACATTCCCAGGTTTATCTAAGAAAGAAGACTTTGAATATATTGTGGATGAATATGATATAGATGGTGAAGATGCAGACGGATTCGTTTCATTACCATTAATGGGATTCTATGCATTAGGAAAAGGAACTTACGGAAATGCATTAAGAATAAGAATGTCAAATATATATAGTAAGAGAAGTAACATAGCTTACAAAACTTATAGACTTGAAGTTATGGAATTAGACGGAGCGTTAAATATAAAAGAATCTTTCCAAGCTTCATTATATGATGATGCTGTAAGTAACAATCAATCTTTCTTCTATGAAGACGTTGTTAATGATGTAGATTCTGGTTCTCATAAAATAAATATGTATGTTAATCCATTAGCAGTTGAAAAATTATATAATGAATACAAAGCTAATATAGACCCATCTACTAGCTTACCAATAGGATATTTTGACTTATTATTTGGTGTTAATAATGACCAAACTCCAATACCAGGGTTAAAAATAGTTACTACTGATGAAAACTTTATAGCTATAGATAGACCTGAAGGTATTGCTTTAGAAAACGGTACTGATGGTTCATTAGCTGTAGATGATGCATCTACTGCAGGTCAATTAACTCGTCAAGATGTAATAGACCAAATGTATTTAGATGCATTTAGTGGTAAAACTAATGCAGCTATAGGTTCTAAGAGAAGAATGCCAGTTAGATTCATACTTGATGCTAACTATTCTAATGAAGTTAAAAGAGCATTAGTTGCTTTAGCACTTAAGAGATATGACGCATTCTTACATTTAGACTGTGGATTATTATCTACAACTACAGAAGTTAAATATTGGGGTGAAGAAATGTTAGACGTTGATGATAGAATTATATCTAAAAACGTTCAATATTGGGAAACTAGAGACCCATTCAGTGGAAAACGTATCCCTGTAACTCACACTTATTTATTAGCTTCTTTATTGCCAAATCATATATACAATATCGGTGACCATCAACCAATGGTTGGAGAAAAATACGCTCAATTAACTGGAGCAGTTAAAAATTCTCTAAGACCAATAATAGACGGTGATGACTTAGACGTTAAAGATGAATTATATAATTTAAGATTAAATTATATAGAAGCTATAGATGAACAAGTGTTTATAAGATCAACTCAACAAACTTCTCAATCTGATGAAACAGATTGTTCTGAAGAAAACAACGTTTATATGCTATTAAACATGAAACGTATAGTTGAAAGAAAAATGCAATCAATGATTTATGACTTCAGTGAAGCTTCTGATAGATTAAGATTTGCTGATGAATGTGATGAAGCATTAAGATATTATAAACAAAAAGTTAGAGGATTCGAAATAAAATTCAGCATGAGCACTTATGAAGAAGAAAGAAGTATATTACATTGCTACTTAGACGTAGTATTTAGAACTATAGCTAAACGTGGTGTAATTGAAATAAATATTCAAAATAGATCAACTTCTCAACTAGGGTTAGAATACTCTACAGATAATTCAAATAGTTAATAAAAATAATGAAGGACGGTGAAAATAGATGGCTGATAAAAAAACTCAAATGAGAGACGACCAACGTACTCTTCAATCTAATATTAAATACAATTACAAAGATCTAACTAAGTATTCATTATTTTTAGGTGGCTTAAATGTTAAGGCTAAAGCCTTAGAACAATACGATCCTCTAAAAACTGGATACACTAGAATATTCTTTGTACAAATGCCTAAATTTATGAATCATATAATGGAGAAATCTACTAAGAACTTCAAACATATGTTAGAATATGGTTTCAAATCTATAGATGGATTACAAAACTTAACTATGGAATATGAACAAATAACTGGTGGTTATGCTGGTAGATCTTTTGAAATACCTACTATTTTAAAAGACGAAACAAATGCAATAACTATAAAAGTACAAGAAATGTCTGGTTCTCCTGTAAGAGAATATATAGAAACATGGTTAACTGGTATATCTGACCCTCATACAGGTTTATGCCATTACCATGGTGCAATAGATGATGACCCTGTAACTGGAAACCAAACAATGGAAGCTATTCAAGCTAACCAAGTTGCAGAAGCAATATATGTTTCTACAGATAACACTGGACGTAACATAGAATTTGCTTGCTTATTATCAAACATGATACCAAAAGTAGTTAAGAGAGACCACTTTAACTACGAATCAGGAACTCACAACGCTGTTGAGTACGATATAGAATTTACCTGCACTCAATACTGCTCTCCTGATGTAAATACAGTGGCTGCACTATTATTGAAAAAATACAGAATTCTTACTAACTACTTAAACTTTAAATCAGACTATCTAAGTGCGAAAGGTAATACTTTAGTAGCTAATAGATTTGAAGATGCTAATATCGCTGACTGGACTTTAGGTGAAGGCGAAAATAAAATGAATACAATTAGATAATTGTAAATTAATTATTAAATAAGACTATATGGATTTCTCCATATAGTCTTATTTTTATTCTGTTTCGCCATTATTTTCTTCCGATTGTTTTTGTTCCAATCTTTGTTTTGCTTCAAGAGTAGAATCTTTAAGCACTTCATCGATAGTTTCCCAAGGAAGAAATGGCATTATTTCTCTTGACATTCTATTTGTAAATATATCTTTAATCAAGTTGTTTTCCTCTGTAGCTTCAGCATTTTCACCTAATACTGCACGTTTCATATAATCCATTATATTATCACCATATTGAGTTAAATCAGTATAGTTATTATTTACTAATGATTTAGGAGTTAAGAATTTAAACTTAAATCCATCGATAACTTCTGGTGACAAAGATGTAGTATATGTTAAAATCATTTTATACCACTTAGTTATACTTTCATTAAAATCTAATTGATATGATATTACTCTTGATAAATGTTTAGAGTTTGCCATTACTAATGTTTTGGCATAATCTGCTTCATTTATATACTGCATTATAACTGATGGTACACCAGTACCATTGATGTAACCTTGTTTAAGCATTTCAAGTAAATCATTTTGTAACTGAACATCTTGCCCAGATAGTATATCAAACTCAATACCTCTTTCATTTGATTTACCAACAGGCATGAAGATTTCTCTACCTCCACCTATCTTAGTTGCAATTGAATTATAAGACAATAAATCAGTAAACTTAATTTGTTTAGACTTAATATCTCTAGCAACTGCTTGAACTTTATCATCATAATTAGTATCTATACCTGAATTTTTTACATAATAGATTCTAGTATCTGAAGAACGAGTAGTATATAGAATTATACTGTACATTAATAATGCTAAGTAAAGTTTAGCGTAGAATAATGATTTTGCTAATAGTGAAACACCTTCGCCATTTTCATCTTCATTTATTTTGAATTCACATACATATTCTGCAGGTATAAATTGGAAATGTAAAGTTTTATTATATATTTTATGATAAGTCAAAGCACTTAATATTGCATCTTTAAACTCTAAATTTTGCTCCAAGTATTTCTTATCAAATGATTTGACTATTTTATTTGCTATTATATTTATTATATTTGAATTATTTGTAGTTGAATCGTAATTGTGTAGATTAAAGTTAGTTGAAAATCTACTAGAATTACGTTTGTTTCTTTTTAAAACTGGATCCAAATCAGTTTCGTATACATAGAAATATCCTATAGTATATTGCATTATTCTAACAGGTCTAACTTGTTTTGGATTTAGTAATTGTATATAACAGTCTTTAATGAAACTAAAATCCTCTACTCTAGTTACTTGACCATCTTTAGATTTTGTTTTTCTATCTTTATATCCTAAAACACCATCTAATTGTGCGAACACATTATCAGATTTTCTGTTTGTTTCTAATTCACCATTTGCTCTAGCAACTGCTTTTTTAAAATCATCATTGAATTTCAATAAATCTTCAGTTGCACCTGCAATATCTGTTTCCAATACAGGTAATGCAATATCATCAGGACAGACATCTATTGTTTCCATATATTCTTTTATATATTCAGTTACTTCTTCTTTCACCATTTCAAGATTTTCTGAATGTTTATCTTTTCGAGGAAAACCAAACATTGAATGGTCGGCATCTTCATAGACATCTTGAACTAAATTTTCAGTTATTGCTTGTATTTCAGATTCAAATTCAGTTGCTTCAAATGCAATTCCGTGTTTTTTCTTTTTTATTTTATCTTTTTGCATATCCTCAAATATTTTTGATTGAGGAATTGTATATACATAATATTTTCCATATGTTAATGTCTTAGGAACAATATGGTTTTTAATTTTAGTTTGTAATTTATATTCATCTTCAATATCTTCTACTAGAGCTTTAAATGCATCCTTTGATTCTTCATCAAGTATAGTATCAAAAGATAAACTACGAGATATTATTGCACCCAAGTCATCTGCAGTTACAATTGAATCTCTAGTAGTATTGATAGCCTCATCCAATTCTATTAATTGTGAACGGATTGTATCTAAATCTTCTAATAGTAATGCTTCATTTCTATATCTTTCATTGAAGGCATTAAATATATCATTATTTTCACCACTAAAAATATCATCTAATGATTTTATCTCATTATTCATATTTTTAAATGTTGCATTATTTAATGGTGTTCTACCCTCTTTATTCTTATCATTTAACGTCCTAAGTATAAAAGTAGATATATCATCTCCACCAAAACTTTTGATATCTTCCATTTCAGATAATAGAACGTCATTTATTTTTTTATTTAAACTACTAAGTTCTTTACTATTTTGGTCATTAACCTTATGTGCATTTTGAGTAATTGAACTTAATAAATCTTTATTGATATTATTTAATTTACTAAGTGTTTTGCTAAGAGCACTTAGATTCTTTTTCTCTTTTTCCGTTTCTTTCGACATACTCAAATCTCCTTTCTGTCTATATTTTTATTACAATTAATAGTTTGTTTGTGCCCAAAAATATTAAGGTGAGCAAATCGCTCACCTTAATATTACATATATATGAAGTTGTATTTATGATATGTCGTTAACTTTGAGAATCGTTTTTTGCCACTAGAATTTGTTATATCATATTCTAATGCAAAAGTCCCACCAAAAAATCCATTTCTATAATCTTCAATACCTATTTTAGTATTATTACACTTCTTTAGTGATGGAAATAATTTATGAGCTACTATCATATAATAATTAGCCACCATTTTCTCTACAATTTGTTTATCAACCAATGCTTCTATTTCACTATCATATAATTTACCTTCAATAGTGATGTCCTCAGGATGTAACATCATATTTACTCTATGGACTATATCATTATCTGGTAAATTAAATGATGGAACTAATTTGCCAAATATAACATCACCAACATCTTTAATTTTAAAATAAATGCCATCTTCTTTATAGAATATTCCTTCCAGTAAAGATTTATAATCTTTAATAACTTCATATATTTTTGTACTATCTACTCTTAAAAATGAACACTCATCTGGTACTGGGATATATTTTGTTAATTCACTTTGTGCACAATGTATTCCATTCTCCAATTTATTTAATTTATCTGAAAATATTCTACCTTGACTATCCAAATAAAATGACAGAAATGTGTTTTTAAGGATTTGATTTATCCCCCAAATACCATTTATATACTCACTTCTGTCTGATTTCTTCATATCATTAAAATTGACTATAACTCCATCCATATTAACCCTCCATTAAATCTATAAAATAATTTTCTTGTATCATTCTATATGCAAGAACTTCAGCATCATTTAAATGATATACTTGAACTTGTTTAACTCCAAAATATTCTTCAAATTGTTGGAATATTTTATCTGATGTAGGTAAGTTAAACCATCTTGTACCTACCATTAGATAGTTCTCTGATAATACACCTTCCATAAAATCTTTAGCTGCATCATATTTTTCATTTGCAATTTCAGGTGCTGAATATCTGTCAACAATTTGCTTATCACTTATGAATAGTTTACCAACCATAGTTGATGGACTTATATTAAATCCTATTATAATTGATGGATATAATGATGAGAAGTCAAAGTCAACTACGTAATCTCTTATATATTTAGAACGACTACCCATTACATATGCACCAGTTTCTGTATTTAATATTGGATTTGCAACCAATGCACCATCGAATTTTTCATCTTCATCATCGTCATTATCTTTAGCTCCATCTAACATAGCAACTAAATTTCCATATTCTAAGTTTGTATTATTACCTAGAATGTATCCATATCTATAAAATTCTATATATGCTCTACTCTTTAACATTACTGTTTGTGAGAATGATTTATGTGGTTGTGTTGGGTTCTTACACATTCTCGCATATAATGTATCTACATCAGTAACTTTTTTCTCTATACCATATTGTAATAATACATCCTTGATGTTATATCTAACGAACTTATCATAATTTACATATGGCAAAGTTTTGATATTTGCTTCATCTGAATAATCTAATTTTGTATCCTTCAATTCATTAAATCCAATTGTATTTAATTTATGTGAACGCATTTCACCTTTTCCTGCACGAATTTTAACATAGTTTATCATTTGGTCGATATAAACTGTATAACATGATGCTTTAAGATAATCTTTCTTTTTCTTAACGTCAAATATTTTAGCATCTGGAAAATAATAAACTTCTTTAACAGGAAAATCATTACTACATATTATATCTTTTGGGTCATAACCTAATAATTGTATTCTATCTAAAAAGTATTTAATATCGAAAGATTGGTTCCAGAACATTAGAAAATCTCGTTTTAACGTATTTACTAATTTAAAGAAATCTGTGATTAAATCCATTTCATTCGATTCATCATACATATAAATATTATAACTAAACTCGCCATAAGATTCATCGAAATCATCATGTAATGATTTTACAAAACTGTCTATATTCTTTTCAAATTCTTCTATTTGTGGATTCTTATCATTTCGTAATAAGAATGTAAAACATTGCATACTTTCTTGGTCAACTAATGTGATTGCATTAATCGGGCAACTCCCATCTCTTGGAAAACCAACTATATCAATACCATCAACTTCTATATCGGCATATTGCTTTGTCACGTGTTTTGGTTTATCATCACTCTCATATTCCAATGCATATTGTATTCTGAAATATGTTTCAGGGTCAATATCTGACCCAAATACATATCTCCATTTATGCACATTTTTAATAGCTGCAGTATTTCTTGTTTGTCTGCATTCTTTAATCATTCGAACATAATTATCTCCTGCCTCTTTCGCTATTTCCATTTCTAAATTTTTACATTTTACTCGTTTAATGAAACATTTTTCTAATTCAATAAAATCTTTATTATAAGTATAATCTCTATATTGTTCATCTACTATATAAATTTCCATCTCTGGTTCTTTTATTACCAAACATCTTTTTTCTCCTGTTGAAATTTCTTTATATATTACATCTAAATAATCTATCCATTCTGTTGATTTTCTAGGTTTATGATAAATTATATTAATCAATATGATATCATCTGTATCTATTCCATAACCATCCAAAAATTTCATTAGAATTCCTCCCATCTGACTACAGGATGCCATGGTTTACTAGATGGTAGTTTACGTTGAACATAACCACCTCCATATTCTTCTTTTCTTCTTTTTAATTCTTGATTTAATTCATCTTTATCTATATCTCTTCCAGGTATTAACATTATATCGAATGGCTTTTCAGTATCCATTCCATTAAATGTGTATATAGTTGTGAATTTTAACATATCAATCACTATAAATGAATCTCCTTTATTAACATCTAAAGTTTTAAATGCCTCTAATACATCATCAAAATCTGAGCAAATTATATAACGTATTCCTGACTCAAGTTGTAATTCTGACCATATTTTTTCTGTACTCATAATTATTATCCCTCCTATTTTATAGTATATTTATATGTGCTTTTAGGAATGAAAATATATCAAATCCACAATTTAATAACAGAAATTAAAGGAGGGGAAAACTTATGTTGTATATAAATATAGATCCTGATGATTCATATAAGAAAAAGAAACTTATTGAAGATATTACTGAACTGCGTTCAGCTCAAAATCCTCCTGGATTCACTTTGTCTAATTTAGCATCTTTGGATACTGATATAAAAAAGGAAGATAAAAAGAAAAAGAAAAAAAAGAAGAAGAAATCTAAACTATCATCACTATCTGCATTGCGTGAAGATAGTGTTATGGGTGATGATGATTTAGACTTATCTGGATTAGCTGATATTGACACAGATAAATTAAACTTTTTAATATCTGAAGGTGAAGATAATATCGCTGATATTATCATAGGTGAAGGTAGAGATTATGATAAATACAAAAAATCTAATGATAAATTGGAAGAAAGATTCGGTTCTGAATTAACGTTCTTATATGACTTATTAGGAGAATTAAATGATTTTGGTAAAAAACTTGATGACCAATTTAAATTTGTATCAGGTAGTAAAGCTAGAGGTATGAGTAAAACTAGTAATGATTTAACTGCTAATATCATATCTAATAAAAAAGCTAAACTTGATATAGTTAAAGAAATAGCCACTATTAAGAAAGTAATAGAAGAGCTTAAATATAAAAATAATGCAGCTCTTGCTAAAGCAAATGGTGGGGCAGGTTCATCAGGTAATGATAATGATGCAACTGCAGCATCATTTATGAGTAATATTATGAAAATGGGTAGAAATAATTTCTTAAATGCGTTAGATGAACAAGATGAGAATTATAGTAATTATAATATCGATAAAGCTCTTAATAATCTAACAAGTGGTCATGATGATGATTGGTCAAATGAAAAATCTTCAGGAAATAATTTTGACAAATATTATGATGATGATGAGATGGAAGAAATAGATGAATTAATAGATAAACGATTACAAGATGAAGATTATGCGTATAGGTCAGAGGCAGGAGATAAATATATTTTATATGAAAACCAACAACCGAAAATAATGGTTAAAAAATGTATTGATACTGGTGACTGGCATTTCATTGCAGTAAATAAAGATAACCAAGAATTGTCTGGTTATCCAATACCTGATCAAGAAACACTAGGTAAAATGAAATTCTCTGCTGATGGAAATATAGCAACTGATAAATATGGTAGAACATATAAAGTTATAGAATATTATTCAGATGATTTGTAAGGGGTGATTTATATGGAAGAAAATATAAATAAAAAAATACCAACATGGACTGTTCTTGCTAGTACAGAAAATGTTGAAAGAATAAAGAGTAAAATTTCTGTAGATGAATTACAAGATTTATTCAAACCAGATGGTCTTGCATTGAAAATAGATGATACTTTTGACGGACCATTCATTGGATTTTATAGTATAAAATTTAATGAAATAACTTATTTTACACCAACTGAATTCGTTGAATGTTGTCGTGGTGATTTATGGGGTGCACAAAGAGATTATAGATTAGCTAAAGCTGAATATGAGAGACAACACCCAGAAATAAGAATGAAACGTGAAATGGAAGAAAAACAAAAACAAATGAAAGAATTAGCTGAAAAGCAAAAAAATGAACGACGTAATAAAAAGAAAAGAACAAGAGGAATTTCATAAAATAAAGAGAATACCATTCGGTATTCTCTTTATTTAAAATCTCATTAGAGCTACAATACATATAAGCTCTATAGAATATAATATTATATGGGTTATTGTGCTTCGTTTATATCCACGGTCAGTTCCTCTATAACGAATTAGTTCTACTACATATAATAATAACATATATAACCCAGATTTAAATATACTCCAAGTTAATCCAAATGATGTACAACCTGCAAATATTGCATATAGTTTAGCAATATCATCATTGGTCCCACCATCAGCTTCTGCATTCCATTTTATTATTTGTGTAATTAATAGAAACAATATTCCAACTAGTATCTTAGCTGATAATAACACTCTATTCTACCCCCTCCACACTATATTAATATTCTTAAAGTTATCTATATTAACATCACCAGTCATTATAACATCAACTGGATAGTTGTCAAACATATTGTTATGAGTTATTAAAAAGATTTGTTCTGAACCAGTCATACTTATTAATCTTTCTAATATACTTATAAAATGTCTTCTATTATTTGTATCTAAAGTTGCATCGACTTCATCTAAAAGCATTATATTATATTTGTCTAAAGTTTGAATTATCAATGCTAACGATAATGCTAATGATAAGAAACTTCTTTCCCCTTGAGAAGCATATGTTATATCTGCAACTTCTATTCCTTTTTTAACATATGGAATTCTAAATTCTTTCTCATTTATCACAAAGTTACTTATTTCTAAATCATCATACGCCATTCCTAACATTTGATTTATTGTCATGATACATCTATTAAGATAGATTTGTAAGAATAATACTGGTAAACCTGTATTTGGTGATAAAGCAGTTCTAATTGTGTCGATATCACTGTATTCAGATTCTAATTTATTTTTTTCTTCACTGTAATTCTTAAAATCTCTTAATTTATAATTGTTTTCTTCTATTTGTTTTGATAAATCATCTATTTGCAAATTAACTCTATCCAATATTTGCTGTTTAGTTTTCTTTGATGAATCTAATTCTTTAACTTCATTTGATAATTTAGATAAGTAATTATATTCGTCCATTAAATTATCTTTTTGTTTTTCTTTATCATCTATTAATTCCATTGTATCATTAATAAAGTTAACTCCATCTATTAAATCACTATATATTTCAACTTTTTTCTCACATGATTTAATTCCTTTATTTATTTCATCTATTTCTTCTTCAATTAATATTTTCTTTTTCTCATTATCATAGAATTTCTTATTTAATGCATTCACATCAACTTCAACTTTAGATAATAAGTTCAATTCCTTTTCTATATCCTGAATTTGTTTCTGAATACTTATATATTCTTCATATTCTTCAAGTTCAGCTATCTTATTTGTTATTGCATCCTCATCATATAAAGATTTTCTAGTAACTATTCTGTTTAAAACATATTCAAAATTATATCCTTGAATTAATTTAAAATATTTATTATTTGCTTTCATGAATTTACTTATACTCATAAGTACTCTTTTAATATGTGGATAAGATTCAAAAACTTCATCAGCTACTTCCAAAGATTCTATCTTATGCATTAATTTTTGCACATCACAATTTGATGATTTTGTTATTTGATTATAGAAATATCTATAAGGACATTCATCTTCATTACATAATTGGTATATTACCATTGGCATAAATGTATTTTCTTGTTTAGTCGTTGCTATTTGGATTTTAAGATTATCTATTTCTTTTTGTATATTCTTTCTATTGTTATTTGCTACTTTTTCAACTGACATTCCTTTCAATAATAAACGAATAACATCTTCTATTGCCTTTCTAGAAAACGATTCTAAATTACCAACCATACATTCTAAACTTTGAAATGTTGATAATAATTGTAAGTAATCTTCTCTAGACTCTTTAGTTTCTTTCATTTCACCATAAGTAGCTAATTTATCTTTCAGATTATCTATTAAATCACATAATTCATCCGTTCTTTCATTTGACGAATGGTTTTGAATTTGTTCTTCTAATTCCATATTGTCTTTTATTATTGAGTCTAAGATTGAGAAACTATATTCTAATTTAACTTTTTGTACATCTATTTCTGAAGAATACTTATGTTTTAACTCAGTATATTCTTCAATTGTCTTTTTAATTGGACCAGTAATTATGATTGGTAAATCATAATTTTTTATTTCTTTTTTAAGTTTCTTAATTTCTGAGTCCAATATATCACATTCATTTAATAAATTTCCCCTATTAGCTAAATTTGATTCATTATATATTTTATCTATTGATGCTTGTATCACATTTATTTCTCCGATAAGCTTATCCTTACTCTCTTGATATGATTTAATTGTTTCTTTCTTTGTATTATTTTCATCTTCTAATGCATTAACATCATATATTTTAAGTTTATCTATCTTGTCTACAACTGATTTAATTAAATTTCTTGTAACTCTATATCTATCTGAAACTTTTTTATATAATGATGAGTATATGTCTATATCTTGAAACAATTTACTCGCATAAACTTTTCTATTTGATGCTTTTAAATCTATTAATCCATTTACATTTGAACCTAATCTCATTAATCTCATTAATTCTGGTTCTAAACCTAAATACATATTCACCATTGTTTTAAATGATGAAACATTACCATTCTCATTCATCTCTTCTCCGTTTACTTCAAAGAATGATTTAACTGATTTGTTTTTGTTTTTATATAAATAATGGTGTTTTATTATGTAAATATCACCATCGTCTTCTATGTGAACTTCTTTATATCCATTATGATTCTCTAATATTAAATTTATATCTGAACGCACATCCATAGAACCTGCAGTTGCAAAAGGATGAAGTTCAGATAATATTGACGTTTTTCCTGAACCATTTGGACCTAAGAAAATAATTATATTATTTTGACACTTTGAAAAGTCTATTTCAATTCTCTTTTTATTCATAGCAGAATATATATTAGCAAAGTTTTCCAATATTAATTTAATAATCTTCATTTAATATTCTCCTTTCATACATTATAGTAATGTCTAAACATTAATGAAAAAATATAAAGGAAGGCTAGACCTTCCTTTAGCGAGGAACATAGAAAAAATAAAGGTAGAGACAAATTAATGCCTCTACCTTTATCCTTATTTGAATAATTTACCAATTATAGGCAAACTATCTATAGGTCGTCTACCTATAGTTTTATCTACATTTCTGTTGATGTGTTCTAACTCTACACTTAGAACAGAGTCAATCATTTTATTCACTTTTATAGAGTATTCATCTAGGAATCCTTCAATGTTATAACATGTGTGAAATCCCCTTTTAGGGCAATTTGTTATTTCAATTATTCCTTCTTTTATTACTGCAGTTCCTATTTTAGTAGTGATATCTTCTTTACTTAATATTGTTTTTAGTGCTTTTTCATTAATTTCTATTGTTTCATTATTATCTTTTGATATTTCTTCTATCACCATGTCATAATCCTTTTTATTCATTACTAATGTTTTCTTAGCATTAAACATAAAACCATCTCCTTTATTTTTATTCACCTTTATAATATATAATTAAAGATAAATAGGGAACGCCCCTATTTATCTTTTACTGATAATCCTTCATCACTTTTGTAAGTGATTTCACATTTTAACGGATTTAATTTATCTGTACCATTATCTTTAATTGTAATTTCATAATCAAATCCTAACAGTTCTGCCCACTGTTCAAAATTTGTTATGCTTGTTTTTGTCTTATTCACCAATGCACTCTTTATATTATTAAGTGTGTGAGGTTTACTGAACTTATTTTTATATAATTTAAGATTTATTTTCTTTTCATCCAATGCCTGTTTTACAATTTGTTTCAAGAAATCATCACCATCTTTTATTTTTGGTGTGAATACTTCTGATGAATTATTTATGACTTCTAAATCTTCGTCAGAAGTATATTTTTTAGCCAATTCTTTTATTGTCTCTGCCATAGATTCAAAATCCATGTCTATTACATTTTCAACTGAGAATTTTTCTTTCTCTTTAATCCCACCTTCAACAACCACTAATTGTTCAGAATCATTTTTATATATTCCCATACCATCTGGTTTACTTTTTCCTTTATAAACATAAACCCAATCTCTTATTATATAACCATGATTCTTTTTTAGTTTGATACTTGGGTGGAACATGTGAACTTCATATACTAAATCGTCCACTGCCAATATCATTTTGCTCTTCTCTACATCACAAACTTTAATTATCATTTTATTACCTCCTATTCATAATTATAATATATAATTATAAATCAAAAAACTCTTTACTACTCTTATCCTTTTGTAATATACTTTTTGTTGGCTCCACTTTCTTATCATTAAATGAAACTTTAGGTCTAGTTATTTGAGTTTTAGTTACTTCAATTTTATTATTTTCAACACTAGATACATAATATTGAATCATCATCATTCCATATTGAAAGAAGTCAACTTTTGATAAATTATAATATAACGATTCTGCTTCATCAATCGTTATATCTTTATATATTGTCTTCCTATTAATATACATCCTTATTGCAGGTTTATATTTTCCATCTCTGTCTATTTTCACCGAAGGATGTAAAATTATTCTAGGCATTTCATCACCTAATAATTTTAATTTCATTATATTACTCATAATATTATCTTTACTTATTGTGATTTTATCTGTTCCGTCTGTCTGAGTTGTATAAATATATAATCCTTGACTGTGATTACATAAATTTATCATATATTTAAATGCTTTTAAGAATTGTTGCATATTTTTACTATTCAGATTTAATCGTTGGTCCGGATTCCAAGCCGTCAATTCCTGCTTCATTTCTAAAGTTAAGTATACATAATGTTCTAAATTTAAGTAATTCGCATCGCCATAGGTGAAGAAGTTATGGAAGCTTCTTACGACCCCATTAACTTCTTTTGTTAACCTACAGTTTAGTTTCACTATTAATTCATTATTTAAATTTAATATCACCCTTGATATTTTGTCAACATTTTTCGTGTTAGTCATAAGAATATAACCCCCATTTTTTATTATACATTTTTGTTATTTGTGGTTTTAAATTTAATCTATACCAGTTATAACGACTATAAAATCGTTAAAGTCACATTGTTGAAGTATTCTTATAAATCCTTTAGGTATCACTTCGTATGTTTCAAGTTCATATAAAGTATCATCCTTATCTAATAGGTAATCGATATCATATACAATATCATATGGGTCGACTTCTGAAACTTGATAGAAAGCGTCTATTGTGAAGTCTTCAAATAATGCTTCGGGATTGAATCTTATGATTGGATCCTCACCAACGAATCCAATTACATCCCAATATTCTAATGCATAATCTTCAAAAGAATGAATATTAAACTCATCTAAAAAATCCGTAGGAGTGGATTTAATAAATTCTTTATATTTCTTCTTCAACGATTTTCTTGTAACATAAGAGGTATCAGTGATAGAAGATACAAGATTAGCAGATTCTTTATACTTGGCTAATTTCATATCAACTATCTCCTGTATCATATCTTCATCGACGAACCCGTCTAAGACTACAATCATTTTCATACTTAACTTTCACTCCCTTTCCTAGGTTATTAATAAGTTGAAAAAAATAATACTCTACTTTCAATAATGTGAAAGTAGAGTATTAAATTATTTAAACTTCATCTTCATCTATATCAAGATTGATGTACATTTTATTTGTATTTTCTGTTTCTTTACTATACAGTCTACTTGTATAGAATCCCGAAATTTTATTTTCAAATTCTTTATATTCATCATACGTATTGAACGAGTCTATCACCTCTCGTTCATTTATTTTCTCATCAAATTTTGCATTTTGTTTTTCTACGTTGAATTGACCTGCTTGTGGTTCCCCTTTTGATGAGAAATATAATCCATCAGTTTCGCAGAATGGTGTCAATACACCTCCTGTTCCTGGGTCACTTGTACCAACAACATTCAAATCTATTCGGCCTATCATACTAGGATGTAAGCCACGAATAGCCGAAGATATGCTTTGGCTATTTTGACCACCTTGACTATTTGGACCTTTAACAGTATATTTTAATTTTTGGAAAAAGTCCATATCGTTAACTTGGTCATCATATCTAAATAGACCTGAATTATATAATTGGTCTATTAATATTTTTCCTGAGAATTTGAAAATATCTTTTATCTTTTCTTTAGATAATTTTTTACCACTATTTACTACTGGTAAAATTCTTTTTGACAATTCTCTATTCAATAATGAAGTTATATATTCACTATCTCTAAGACGTTTATTTTCCATATCCATATTGTCTTTCTTTTTAAGCTCATTAAAATTCTGGAACATATAAAGCAGTATGGAATACATTGAACGTTTGTATCTCGGATCGATTCTTAAATTGGAACGAGTAGTTTCATCCAACATTCTGTCAAAGAATACTAATATATTCTTTCCTTTCTCATAATGATTAGTTGAAACTGAGAATATATTCCCTATTTTCTCAATCCAAAATACCTTAGATCCGATATTTGTTGCATTTACTTTAGTATTGCATATTGCTAGAATCATAAATGCCACGGATCTGACATATTGTGATTCTTTAAATACTTCTCTATTTATTTTCAAATAGAATCCTGAAGATATTTGAAAATAAATATAATTTTCAGTATCTTTCTTTTCGTCTGAGAATGATACAAATTGGTGCACCATGAAATAGTTTAGAGCCTTTATTCCTAATTTTGCAAAATAAAAGTACATTATAACTATATCATTTTTGAATACTCTTGTGGTAAATACTGGACACGTCCATTCATTACCTTCTGTATCCTTTTTACTAAATGCCTTCCTTGTCATAAAGATTGGCATTATAGATTTTAGTACTACTGAGTTCTTATTTACATAAGTTGATGCATCAACTAATTGATACATTAAAATATAACGTTTACCTTTAATTTGGTAATAGCCATATTCATCTGGCATTGGAATCAATATTGGTTTTTCTATGATTTCAACCTCACCTTTATATGTGATTCTGAACTTCAATATTAATTCTGCCACACGAGAATCATCTATAGACATATATTTTATTTCGTCTTTATTTTTTTTCTTATCCTTACTTTTTCTTCGTCTTTCGTATTTTGACATGTCTATTGATGATTCATATTCAACAAATCTGGAACCTAGAAATTCTATATTCTTAATAACTTCCAGGCTTTTTGCTGAATCATTAATATATTCAATTAATGGTTTGTCATAAGTTTTATTGATAAGCCCATAATTGAGTCTATCTTTATTTGGATTGCTATTTGAATATTCTTTCAAAAATTCTCTCATTCAAATACCTCCTATTAAAAAATTAAATTGTGATAGTTAGTAGAAACTCTAAATATTTATTTATATTTAGAGTTTCTACATTATTTATGATTTAAATATTAAAATTATTTGTCATCCTTAATTAGAAGTTTAAATTCTTGACCTGGTGTAGTCACTAATTCACCATCATGTTTACCTACAGTAAACATTTCTAAGATATTGATGTCTTCATCATCTTCTTTTAACTCCTTTACACATTCTTTTATGAATGCGTAAGCAATTGTAGCTATTGCTTTAGATTGTGGTATATGAATATTGTATTCTTCAATTAATGAGTTTTTAGCAGCTTCTGCTATCTCCTCTAATTCTTTTGAGTTTTTCATGTCTACAAATTTTGCATTATTCATTCAAATCCCCCCTATTCTTCTTCATCATCATTATTTTTATTATCTTCTACTAAGCTGTTTAACCCTGAGCCTGGTATAACTGTTGGTTCAAAGTTATTTAATTTTTCGTCTTCACTAGTATCAGTGAAGTTTATGCCTAGAGTTAATAAATCAAACAAATCTAATCTTGTATCTTCTCCTTCTTTCTTGTTTTGACTTAAGAATTTTACTGCTTCTTTTATAAAAGTATATGCTATTGTAGGTATCCCAGCTGAATGGTTGATTGCTATATTGTACTCATCGTACAATATATCTTTGGCAGCTTCTGCTGCATTGCTTATTTCTTTATTATTTTCACGAACTTCAATTAATTTCGCTTTCATATCTTATTACCTCCTAAATTTTTATTTTATTTCACTATTATAATATATAATTATTTTATGATAAGATTACATTATCTTCTTTTCTTTCTTGGCTTTTCCATATTTGGTGTTTCAAGATTTTTTAACATTTCATTTAATCTTTCTTCTTGTTGCTTTTTGATATCTTCTTCTTGATTGACATCATTATTTTTTACTTGTGATTTATTAAATTTTTTATAAGGTTTTTTATTACCTTTATTATGGGCATTGTTATTTTTAAAATCTGCAGCTCCATCATAGTCATATAATTTATATTTATATTCTATTTTTATTTCTTCTATTCTCATTAAATGAGTTATGACCTGTCTGTTTTCTTTATTGTTTTTAAATGGTTTTACTACTGGAACTTCACCTGCAACATTTAAAACATTTTTTAATACTGTTGGATTTGTTTGAGTAGTTATTATTAAGTCTAACTTCGCTGCTTCTTCTCTTTTAAGAATATAATTATCAGGTTTATTTATTATTTGGAACTTAATTTGTTCTTCTGGTTTTAAACCTAATATCTCTTTTATTACTTTCCAACATCCACGTTGGATTTTAAATTTACCCATTACCATTATTGAATTATTCATACTTTATAATTCCTCCAATTATTATTTTTTTAATTCTACAAATAGGTTATGTCATATATTAAAAATAATTCAAGTACGGAGAATTAATCTCCATACCCGAAATATTTATAAGCATCTTCAATTGTGACTATTAATATTCCTTTTTTCTTAGCTTTTGTTATCTTAGATGAATCTTCATTTACGTCTGGAACGATTAATAAGTCACAATCATCTTTAACACTATCTAATACTAATACATTGTTAGAGTCTAAATATTTTTCAAAATCTTTATCTCTAACTTTACTGAAACAAACTTTCTTATCATAAGTTCGTTCATTCTTAGTAATTACTATTTGCGTTAATAGGAACTTCAGTAACTCTTTATTATATAATATACCATCTAATACTGCTAACACTGTCTTTTTACCATATCCATTTATTTTATTCATTCTTTTATTTAAATCCATCACTTTATCTTCATCTGGATTATTTATTAATTGAATAAATTCATCATGATTAATTACTGAAAATAATTTCTTAAACATCCTCTCCCCTATTGTTGGTATTCCTATTGAACCAAATAATTCATAATCATATACTTTTCTTCTATTATCAATCCCTTCTATCATTAGATTGAATGATTTGTTGCCAAATCCATCTAATGATATGATTTCAGATTTTTTATCCTTCAATTTATACAAATCTTCAATGGAACATAGTAATTTATGATTAAATAATGTCGTAATTGTCCCAATGTCTAGATTTGCTATTTTCATTTTCGTTACATAGTTTAAAATCTTACCAATAATTCGTGAACTACAATTCTCATTATTACATCTTAACAATGGGTCTTCTACTAATTCCTCACCACAAAATGGACAGTGAGTTGGTGCTTCTATCAATCTATTTCCAGATATTTCACATGAATCATCAATATCTAAATATGGTATAATTTCATACTTAATTATGACTTCATCACCTATTGATAAACCAAGTGATTTAAATCTCTCAACACTTCCTAATGAAATAGACTTGATTGTATTACCTCTTAATTTCACTGGTTCGATTTTTGCAATTGGTGTTATATTTCCTAAATTACCAACTGAAAATTCAACTGATTTTAAAATCGATTTCTTTTGTTCTGGTGGGAATTTAAATGCTCTTTCATATTTATTGATTCCAGAACTTTCATCTCTACCCATCAATTGTTGAATTGATTCATTTTCACAAATGATTACAATACCATCTGTTGGTAATCCTAATTTATCTACTTTTCTTTTAATATCAAACATCTTTTCTCTTAAGTTATCTAAATCTAAAAGATTTGCTGTTCTGTCTAATACATCACCATCAACAATTTGTTTTATTATATTTACTTTACCTTCAAATTCATATCTTAAAGGCATTATTGTTAAATACTTCAAATAACTTTTGTCTTGTTCATCAGAATTTAATATTGATGTAGTTGCACTTCTTGGAGATTTTTTATCACCATGGTCTTTACAAAGTTGCTTGAAATTTTCTTCTGACATCATAATTTCAGTTTTTATTCCATGTGGTCCATCAAACCCACGTATTTTAAAATTGATACCACTAAATAATCCTGAAATATCAATTGCTTCATTCTTCTTGACATCTCCACGTAATAGAGCATGCTGAATCATAGAATTTTCATCCAACTCAAAGACACATGACACTCCATCCCATTTAGGTTGAAGTGTTACTATTCCCTCTATTTTATTCATGTCACGTCCTAATTTTAATTCAATAGATTTACGAAAATCTTCTAATGATTTTCGATTATCTTTACCTTTTTCATTATTATATACAAAATGTGCTTTAGATATAGTTCCTCTTAATTTTGTATATTTATGAGCTCTCGTTTTCTTCTTGATTGGTGTTGGAGCTCCAACATATTCATCAACACCAAATTCTAATAATAATTCATACAACTTATCATAATCTTCATCTGTTATTGAAGTTTCTGAATCACCATTATTATAAAGATATTGTAATATTTCTATTAATTTCTTAATTGTAAATACATCTAAA